>Ga0182004_10000010_pt1 | contig 59912 bp, 22 predicted proteins | sample Sormic07211540_1_FD_120479 | JGI IMG/M metagenome (GOLD analysis project Ga0182004, IMG submission 120479) | Endophyte microbial communities from Sorghum bicolor roots, Mead, Nebraska, USA - 072115-40_1 MetaG | ecosystem: Host-associated > Plants > Roots > Unclassified | place: USA: Nebraska...
GAGATTTGCCAGAGGGCGTGCAAGTACGCCATCAGAGAGGACATCGAGAAGGACATCGAGAGGGAGAGGAAGGCCAAGGAGAATCCGGGGGAAATGGCGGTGGACTGCGCCGACGACGAGCCGCCGCAGATCGGGGCCGCGCATTTCGAGGAGTCCATGAGGTACGCGCGGAGGAGCGTCAGCGACGCGGACATCCGAAAGTACCAGGCGTTTGCGCAGACGCTGCAGCAGTCGAGGGGATTCGGCACCGAGTTCCGCTTCCCCAACCGGCCCCAGCACGCGGCAGAAGCAGAGGCGGCAGCCAATGCCGACGCCGAGGATGATGATCTTTACAGCTGATCCTTGTATATTTTATTTCTACGTTCCGCTCACACCTCACATTGATGTTAGCGTTTTCGTTATAGAATATAGAGCATTTACTTCATTGTAAAATTAAAGAATTTCTGTTACGTAAAATTTCAGAGCATTTATTTCACTGTAAATAAATAGTTTCCGTTAAATAAAATTCAGAGCTTGAAGCGACAACTCACAACTCACGTGTATAAGTATATAAAAACCCACGCAGCGCACACTGCGGCCATCAATTAATCGTACGTGCTCCCCTTGCAGCCTCACGCGTGTACCATACATAGATCCATGAATAATGAGAGGCGCGGGAGTTTGGGATGCATTTTGACGATCATCTTGTTCCTCGCTGCATCATCCACGAAAGTAATAATGGGTAAGTTACGTCTAAGGCCTTGTTTACTTTTTCCAAAAATTTTGAAAAATTTTACAAGATTCACAACGAATCTTACGGCACATACATAAAATATTAAATATAAATTTAAAAATAATTAATTACATAGTTTGTCTATAATTTGCGAGACAAATCTTCTGAGCCTAGTTAGTCCAAGATTGAATAATATTTGTTAAATACAAACGAAAGTGATACAATATCTATTTTATAAAAAAATTTAAAACTAAACAAGGCTTAACTATCTCTTGTTTCTATCCTTATTAAATGACTCTCTGTGTTACTGTGTATACACACTACATACGAGCTCAACTGATAGTCTTGCCGATGCAGCGGGGCGTCCTCACCTATTCCAGGTCAAAACTGCAAGGACAAGGAGTAATGCTACAATACTCACAGATGAGAGCAAGGTGACGCTGGTATTTTGTGAAAAGAGGTATGGCTGTGGTGCGGAGTGGCCCAAATGCTATTGTTGCATGACGACAAACAAGTGCTACCAGAAGCAAAGTGAGTGCAGGGCGGCATGCCTTAGATGCAATCCCAAGTGTCTAGCATAGTCTCCCTCTTCCCTTGAATCGACCATACATTATTGTCGCATGGAGTTGGTATTGTAATTTTTTCCACGATTGGGGGACATAGCCTATTTTTCATTAAGAGGGGTGAATTACAAGTCAGTTATGAGAAAACCCCCATAGCTCAAATTACAAACCACTAAGATAGTAATGAGTAACCTGGAATAAACATAGGAACCAAAAAAAGTACATAAGAGAACGACTACCTTCAACACTAAGGACCTACAACTGTACTTGCAAAAGAACATCGCAATGGTCGTCAACACAGAAGATCGTCCAACAGCAATGACGACAAAGCATCCGCTAACAAATCAAATGGCGGCAAAGTATCCACCAACAAACCAACGGGTGGCCAAGCATCCACCGAGGTAAAAGCGAAGATACCCACTACGATGAAGCATTCATAGCGGTGAAAGAGTCAGGTCACTCTAGACAGCAAAGACTACCCAAGAGGAGGCTTACGACACAACGGCAAAGCATCCACCAACGAAACAAACAGCGGCAAAGCATTCACCGGGAGAGAGCAGTAGTGGCCAAGCATCCACTACGATAACCAACGACGACCAAGCGGACAAGGTAAAGAGCTGCAGGATAGACCAATGCGAGCGGAAATGAAACACAAGAGACACAGTGATAGAGGGACTCCCCGAGGTGCGACGGTAGGAAGGCCAGTTCTTCAGTGACGCCTTCAGGAAGGGGAGAACACCCATAGAAGCGACTATGGACGCATCGTCACTGGCCTTAGAGGCATCCAAGGCAGGGCTTTCGCCCAGAATCCGGTCGTGGTGGCATAGGGGCATGGGGCTCCAAGAACGACGCCTCAAGAAAGGTATGTGGCGTCGAGACGTCATCGTCGTCCGCCCGACCACCGTCGGGCTAGGCTTTCGCCCAGAACTCCATGCCAACCACCGCCACTGGACCACCAACTTGCCCACCGTCCCAGGTCGTGCACCGGGCTAGGCCAACAAAAGGCCGTCGGCGCCCCAGGCAAAGGCTACGAGGCTAGCAGTCCCTGCAACTCCAAGCTGCAGGACCCGATGCGCGCAAGACCCAGGCCGCGGAACCACCGCCGGGCGCAGCTCGGCGTCACGGCGTCCCAACAGCCAGCCTCATGTGCCACCAAGCTCGAGGACAACCATCGCTGCAAGGTGAGGAGGCTGCCCCCCGCTGCGGAGGGCAGATCTAGACCCAGAAAGGGTGGATCCAGCCCTGCTAGCCCACCCACGCAGGAGCAGCCACGTAGAGATGGGGGAGGCTGCCACGCCGCAGCAGGGGAGAGGCACCACCATCAGCTGCGGTGGATGGATCTGGACCTGGGAGCACGGGGGCCAGAACTTGACGACTCACCATGCGCCCGACCTAGCTAGAGGCAACAACGGATCCATGTCTGGGGAGGCCGGATCTAGCCAGAAAGGCCCGAAACCCCACGCCAGACGGTTGGCTCACCAGGGAGCTTGGTGGAGGGGAGGGAGGCAGAGGAGAGGGGAAGTAGGGGAAAGTGAGAGAGGCAATGACGCGTGGCCGCCATCGTCGCGCACAGGCAGGCAGCGACGGCGGTCAGTGAAGGGGCAACGGGTGGCCACGGGGCACCGGCGGCAGGGGCCCCTTAAGTCATCGTCCGCCTCTTCTCACTTCACGCGTCAACCAAAAATCAATGGAGGAGAATGAGTAGAGCCAGGTATTGTGATTAATGTGAATGATTACAGTAATGAGCAAGCTTTGTAGTATGAGTCGTTCGTTCTTCCATCTTTATTTACTAAGGCCTTGTTTAGATTTATTTTTTTATTTTGACATTGTAGCACTTTTATTTATATTTAGCAACTATTGTCCACCCATGGACTAACTAGGCTCAAAAGATTTTTCTCACAAATTACAGGCAAACTGTATAATTAGTTATTTTTTATCTATATTTAATGCTCCATGTTCTGCCACAAGATTCGATGTGATAAAGAATCTTGATTTTTTTTAAATCTAAATGTGTTATCACTACAAAAGATGATATTGAGTGATGGATGCTCAATATGTTACTCCTATGCCAGTCAATTTTATAAAAAAAAGTATAAATATCTATGACATAAAATTAGTATCTTATATAAATATATTTTATGATAAATTTAATGTTATTCATTTGGTACTATAAATTTTAGCATTTTTTTATAAAAAATCGGTTAAAATTTAAAAAGTTTGACTTATGACAACTCTAGAAGTTGAAGCTTTTCGGATACAGAGGAAGTAAATGGCAATGGGAAAACATGTCATCAACCCTGTCATAACCGTCTTCCAAAATAAAAGTGGCGCATCCTACGTATTGGAAATTTAGGGCACTCGTGAAAAAGTACAGCAGGAAAGATTGGCTCGCAAGCATCACCCGATCTATTGAAAAAAAAAATCAAACACAAAAGCTTTATTTGCTTACATATGCCAGTTTAGTTCTGTTTTTTTTTAAAGAGAATTAACTCTAACTTTAAGAAAACACAACGTAACAAGTTTGCTGGGGTTGCCAGCCACAATACAAATTCACGGTAGATTTAGCCACACTAGAGGAAAGTAAACAAACGACAGCATCAAAGAGACAAGAAACCATAGGCTAGGCCAAATTAGATTTCGAAGGCATCAGTAGCAGTGGTAGACTTGGGCTTAAATTTTTTCAACCAATGCAAAATTGCCTCCAGCAGCCGCAACAGGCGCTCCTTGTCTTTCTCATTCAAAAGGATACTTCATCTCTGCAAGAATGACACCACCACATATATAACATCAGTTGGTAACTTAATAAAAGATTTTTCAATTGCCATCTTATTCCGCGTAATCCATAACGTCCATGCAAAACCCGAGAAAAAAAACATAACTAGCCGATTTGGCAAAGGCCCCATGCCCCCTTGCTAAATTTTAGCAAGCTAAATTTTAGTCACTTTAATAGCTAAATTTCCAAACATACTGACTAAAAAGGAGTTAAAATAGTTTAATACCACTAGTCACTCGAGTAGCTAAAATAATTTTAGCTGGCTAAAATTTAGCAAGAGAAACCAAACATACCCTTATTCGATCGACATGTCTATCATATACAACCTTGACAAACGGTAAGTTGTCTGCTTGTATAATAAGTTCATGCTAACTGGACTTCGACTCATAAATTATTTTCATACAAAAACGTCAATTACCAAAGTGCAAATCCATGCCAATCGAAATGGAAGGAAGAAAATCACAGTAACAATATTTTAGAGACTCAAATGATTGTTTAAGTTATAATACTTAAAATTTATTATTTCAAACCACCTTAGATATTGATAGCCTATACCAAAGTCGTAGAAGTCATTGTGATCTACAACTTGTAGTCAAGTTTCTTTTAACGATGGATTAGAGGCCTAAATATTTATTTTTCTTAGATTTGAAATTTTTTTCAAAATAATTGACCTCAGATATTGATACCGAGCCTCGTATATTCATGTTAAGTTGTAATATTGAGTTTTGCTTTGCTTTTTTTTTCAAATGAGGCAGACACTATACAAAATTTTGATGCTTGACAAGATCAAAAGTTTCTATGTTGGATTTTTTTTTCATTCGAAATCATTTAGGAGTCCAAATATTTAATAAAAAGATGATATGGTTAAAAATCAAAGACATAGGTTCCATGTTGCCTTATATCTGACATATCAGCTAAATGCACCATCGAAATCAATATGGAATATTTTAGGGCCGAGGGAGGTAATTTATACAGTTTTGGAAGTTAAGGTTTATGTTGTTTGGTGTTTGAGTTCGTGGGTGTTTTAAATCAAATACTAGAATCGAGTTTTAAAATAGGTATTTGTGAAATAGGTCTTGCCAGATATTCAATCAACTCATTCGAAATGTTGAAGTAATGCGTTTGAAATATTGAAAGAGAATTCCGAGAAAAAAAAGGACAAAAGGTTAACTTGGGCTTAATTTCTGGACCTTGGTTGGGCCCTGCAGTCTTGGCCTAGCAGATCAGCAACCCATATGCCAATAGGATAGGATAAGTTGATATTGTCTCTAAGCCTTTTTTTAAAAGAGAATATATTAATATTCCAGCTTCTGCATCGACAAATCGACTAATGCATATAGCTGTCTTCTATTACATATTTTCGTGATACTGTAATAGTTAACGGCTAAAGTTTGTAACTACTTAAAATAAACTTTGTAACCACTTATGAATAAGGGAGAGAAGTAGTTTATTCGTTGGTGAAAGAGTGCTGAAAGGTACTAATAGTTCGTATCCATCTTAAACCAACTATCTATTATCGGGTGAGTTTAAACAATCTGCTTTTAGCTACTAGTATCTAGCTATACACTACTGGATACAGACATGTCCTTAATCAGACATCTTTAGAAGACGGTATGCTGGGGTTTTGGCCTGAAGACGCCGCTTTGAATGCGAGGTAACGGCTCCTGCTAAGCCAAGGCAACCTTTGTCTCGCGTCCAACAACATTTGGGCTGGGCCACGGCGGCTGGTCTAGGTGTTTTTATTCTAACAATCCTCTCCACATAATCCATCTTCATCAAGGCAAGGTTCTCTGCTTGCTATTCAGTGTTGATGACGGAGGCAGCAAGCTTGGCTCTTGCTACTCTGGTGGTTCAGTCCATGGATAATATTGCCAACTGCACAATTCTTTTCGGACTCTGAACAACTTGTTCACTTCCTCAATTTGGTGGATCCAAGCAATCCTTGAGACCGGAGAATCAAGTCCTTCACACAGGTTTTCCACAATTATTCAAGATCAAGGCATTCTCCAATCTTCAAGATTAACAGATCACTCAACACGACTGATATCTTGGCCCGTCAGGCCCTTACCAGTCAACTTATGCATTTTCTTTGCTCACTTTACTCAACACGACGACTGATATCTCTAAATGCATAAGTTTTATTTTCAATACATGCTGCAGTAGGGGCTTCTTGCCCTTCCTGATCATTCAAAAAAAATAAAACTTATGCATGTAGAGATAGAATATTCAAACCCATCTTGTAACAATCTCCAGCAATGCTATGTTCTCCAAGCTCTACAGCAAGGAGGCTTGAATGATCGATGTATCTGTACTCACAACGGTTTGCTGTTAAGCAATATATTTGTTTGTTGTAAAAAAACATTTGGGCTTGGCCTGAGCATCTCCAACAGTTTGGGAAATGACTTTTCCATCCATAATTTTTTAGCAAAATAAGAAAAAAAAATCCTCTCCAATAGTTTGTCATCTCAATTCCTCATCTTTTTTAACTTGGTATATCTCCATGTCTAGCGTGCAAATATACGCGCGAGCTCTATGCTTGGTATCGGTCTTTCTCCTCATGCTTAGCGGGGCTCTTCGTTGCTTAGGGGGCTCTTCGTTCGCTTAAGCAGGGCTTTTTGTTTTGTTAGTGGGTTTTTTAAAACAAAATTTGCCAAACTGTTGGAGATGAGATCTTTTTTTCTTCCCCATATTATTTTAGGAGTTGGCAAACAACAAGATTTTGGAAACGAATTTTACTAAACCGTTGGAGATGCTCTTAGCTCGTCAATACGATCTCCTCTAGGTTCTCTTCTAGAAATTAAAATTGAAGAGGATACTTCAATCCTTAATGAAAGTGAGAGACGACCAAGGAACAAAAGAAGAAAGTTGGAGGGAAGAAGAATGGAAGTGAGTGATAGGAGTGACTGAGGGAGGGGTGCATGAAGAACTTTCTAGTCTTTAATATTAATACAAAGTATAATAATAGAGTGATAAATATATATTTTTTTTCTATACATAAGTATATATGGAAAAGTTCAAGAAGGCACTCGGTGATTTCAAGGCGACGACCAATAGCCTAGAGCCTAGACGAGCCTAGTCGTTTCGAGGCGTTTTTCTTGGCGATGGCTAATACATGCATAATAAATACTTAAAAAAAAGAAAAAAAGGAGATTATGGGAAGAAAGAGAAGAAGGCCCATTTAACAGTCCAACTCTCCACATTATAGCCTCTCCTGCATCTCTTTCTCTCTCGCGCGTGCCCACCGACCGCCGGTTCCTCTCCCGCATCCTCGTTCTCACTCGCATCTCTTCTGCACCCACTCGCCGCCAATTCCTCTCCATCTCTTGCATCTCTCTCTCTTCTCCTGTATCTCACAGCCAGTTTCTCTCCCTCTCCCGTAGCTCTCTCTCTCTCTCTCTCCATGCTCGCTACCGCCTGCATATCCTCGTGCCTGCTGTTTGCCTCCGCCCGAGGCTGCTCCTCCCTCATTGGTGACCTCTGCCCACCTAGGGGTCCACCTACCCCCATAGGCATGCAGAACCCCTTCGCCTACCGCCTAGTCGCGCCTAGGTTGCCGCCTAGCGTTGCCTCGTTGAACCTTGTATATAGGTGCATAACAAAAGCTAAGTATCACGAAAAGCCAATACAACTTATTTTTGGAATAGAGGAAGTATTTAGTATGGTGACTTATGGCCTATTTGGATCCTTTTATATGAAAAAATAGAATCGACTTTAATTATGGACTAGGTTATTTTGTTTGAAATTTAACAATCCAAACCTTTTCGAACTCTAGATAAAAGTCTGTTTTAAATTCATCATGTACTAAGAGATAGAAATAGATTTCATAAATCCTCATGCTATGTTTCTGCTCTCTTATACGATGCTCTTCAACTTGTTAGCATATAGCAGAAGTGTAGCACATACTCTCTCATAACAGCAACGCCATATAAGTATGTTCCACATGCAGCCCTGTTAACTTAATTGATATGTGTTTAAATTGTGATTATTAAAACATATTTCAATACTAAGAATCCAAATGGGGTCTTATAATATAGTTTTGCATGACTAATCTACTACAATGTCGTAATTTCCTTCTCAAGAAACTTTTAGCACACATGAATATTTTGTTTTTGCTTTACTCATAGCACGCCACTTGTTTCTTTTCTTTGGTAGATATTAGCCCTATTTATTTCTGCTTATAAATCTCCGTACCATAGGTTTTCTTGATTCTCGATTGCGTTAGTTCAAAGTTGTAAAGCGGCTGCCAGAGAAAGCAGAAATAACTAAGATGTTTAGTGGGATTCTTGCTTTTTTCACCTAGAATCCGATTATAAAAGAAACCAAATAGTTAATAGAAGGATGCTTTTATTTTCATTTTATTTACTGTTGTGGTAATTTCTTGGCGAATTAACGTGCATGTTTCCTAGATAGATAGATAGATAGATAGATAGATAGATAGATAGATAGATAGATAGATAGATAATACCTTACCTTAAATAACCACACCTGTAAAATAAAAGCCCTTCTAAAAGACTAATTAAGCTAGTAACAAATTAAAAAACTGCATTAGTGGTCTATAAGGATCATCTTTATGTGTAACATAACAAATGAATTAGGCATGCAGTGGCAGACGATTTTTGACCGTACCTAAATGAATAATACGCCAAATGTTTCATATTTGGCATTATGAACCAAGTAGTGATGCCAACACGGCATTTCGGTTCATCTTTCATGATGACCTTCCAACAATTCCAGTGGGCGGTCCATGCCGTTTCTTCCAAGAAGAAGCTCATCAGATCAGTATATGCAGCTACCATACATCCCCAATGCAATGCAATGCAAGTTTCCTTCTAGAATTCGAGGTCGAAGAGGAAGATCTCACTTCCAGTTCCAGGACACAGAGAATTAACAAAGCAACACTCACCAATCCTTTATCAAATGAATGCTGCCTGCATTACGTCTTGAGACTTTGGTCTTTCCAAGAGCCGTCCTACAGACTTGCATCCTCCGTCAGCGTAGGGCCATTTGTTTATTCAGATTTGTCAGGCAACAACTGATTGTACCAATCCAAAGCAAAGCATGCATGATCACACCGCGCAAAGGCCGTTTGCCACAATTAGCATTCTGGCGCGTATATTTAAACAATGCAATGGTGGATCCAGATTTTTTGCTGCGTGGGATGGATGGACCGGGAAAGTTCTGGTGTTGCAACTGTCCAACGATGCATGCAGCGGAGTGCGAGAGTTAATCTATGCATGTACAAGCGTTGTGGTGGGGTCAGTCGTCCTCTCTCAGTCTCTCTGATTGCATTGTACTCCTAGCTAGTTAGCAGGTAGGGATGGACGAGCTATAGCTAGCCACACGGCCCTTCACAGGCAGCCAGCGGTTCATGTTCGTTCATGACATGAGCTCCTCTGGCCTCACAGTGCAAAGTGAAAGAGATGGAACTCTTTTGGAACTGCTTTCTGGAGTTAATAAAGGTCACTTGACTTAATTAGCTGGTGCCTAGTAGAGACAGAGAAATGGGGGTTCTGCTCATCTGCCATTGATTTCTCTGCCGCCACCAGTTTTAGTTAGGAGGAAAGTAAATGTCTTGACATAAAATATGGTGTTAATTAGTTGGCTTTTTATTCCCATCAGAATACCTACACAAGATTCGTGTAGAAGGAAACAAAAATGTCTACTAGCCAACATGAAAATGAAATCGGAAAGATATTTGTTTTGGCCACAGAGGTAGCTTGATGAGAGATATATATCTGCAAGTCTAATTAAATTTAAATAAGGACGGCACAATATTTCAAGGTCTCATTATTAAGTGAAAATGAACTATATATATATATATATATATATATATATATATATATATATATATATATATATATATATTTGTGTGATACAAACCGAAGTAATTAAGCTAGTTGGGCTATACATCATTTGTAGTTGATAAACCAGAATTTGCAACTTCTTCTAGTGATGTGGGGGTTCTTCCAATATTTTAGCGTTCAACATTTAGTATAAATTTTTTCTACCAAATGCTTCCTAGGATGGAATCTCATATGCTATGACTAGTGATAGTGTTTTATTACTATTTAAAAACACTAGCAGAACTCCACCATTATGGTAGTTGTATGTGTCTTTGAGTCGTTAAGTGTAACTATGCCCAGGTTTATTTCTTTAGTTTAGCTTGCTTGAGCGAGTCTTGGTGTTGAGTACGTCATTAGGGCATGTGTTTTTTTAAGGGACGGCAAAAACTTTGCCATGATTTTATTAGACAAAAAAATAGAAAACAAGTGTTAGGGTATGTATTGTTAGATTTATTATGGACTAGACCTATTTAGATTTAATAAATCAATAAACTCTATGGTACGTTGTGTAGTTGGGGACAATATGAGTTGTACCGGATTAGAATTCCAAGAGTCCTTGACTTGACTTATATGGTGGGAGTTATTCCACTTAAATTGAGAAGTTAAGAAAAGAATAAAAACGTGGCACGGTGTGGCAGGCAGCAAGCAAGTGAAGCGTGGTATGATTGTGTTAATTTTTAGTACCCACAGTTAGTGGGAGTTTCAACTCACTAATGCAAGAGTTTTAACTCCGGAGAACAACTCAGAAAACATAGTTTCACAGCAAAGAAGAAATCCCCATCTCGTAACTCCACGCGCATGGAGGAGCGAGAGGGCAGGTGCCTCCGAAGCCCTTGTCGTTTGAGACCTTACACGAGGAATCGACAATTAGGTTTTTGAGGAGCGTCTACGCGACTTCCCAAACCATTGCCATTGTTCGTGATCGTCTTCGAGCGTCGTCACCGTCTTCCTCACGTAGGCGCGGGCGTATTTCTTCTTCCGGATGGAGAGATCATCTTCATCCTCACAATTATGGAAGTTGGACAAGGATCGGGATCCTCGGAACGCGGGGGAGGATATGATCTGTTCATCTTCCTGTTCTGTTTCGTTTTCCAGATCATACATGTTTTAGTTGTATATCCATATTGTTTTGCGTACTACCCCGAGTATGTTTCATATATTCAATCATGCCGTTTCTGTTTATATCTTGTGTCTGTTTCTGCTATAAGATATGCTCTGTCTTCTTGTTTTGTTTGTTCAGTCAAGTCGTTTCGTATACTGCTATATGTTTCAGTAGTCGTTTCACATGCATGGTGTCTCATATTTATCGTTGTTTTGAGATATATACCTTGCCTTGTTGTTATGTTTCATATATTATGCTTTCATGCTTTTAGTAATAACATGCTTTATATGTTAATTGATCACATGTTCCATATTGCTATGGATATGTGTGATATCATAATTTCTATAATTAATAATATTTTATATGTCATCATTATAATGCTTTACATATTAATTGATCACATGTATTTGGTTTTATGTTTAAAAAACTTTCCTAATAACCAGGCATGGCTCCTGGCTAGGGCATTCGATTTGGACGCCTAGAGCCAGGATTGCTTGCCTGGTGAGCTAAATGCTTGACAGACTTCAATCCAAACAAGCTGCTAGTTATCGAGTTGTTTGTTGGACCAATCGAAGTTCTATAGATACTAGGCTTAATTTTCCTCATAAATAAGGTCATTTCTATTCTTCTAGTAATACTATAGCAATGCTTTAGCCATCCTTTCAAAAAAATTAATTATGGATAGTATTAGAAAGTGTTTTGTTTTGTCTCTTTCATATTTGATTTGAAGGCTCTAGAAGCGCTTAGCCACCAATATTTGTGGTATAAAATAAAGAGAAAGTGCATGAAGAAGTATCCAAGCTTTCATTTTAGCTAAGGGGCTAAGGAACTTTAGGTCAATATTTTTTTTCTATAATAGCATATCTTCCGTTCTTTCGGCGTTTATTCTATGATATTTTCTTCAAACCAGATTAATTATGCCATGATAAATTGTTATCGCCAGCACAAAGGAAATGATCGCTCATCAGAAGGAAAGATCGCGAATCGCTGACGCATGCGCTATCCAGTATTATTCCATTTCTAACTTTTGTCTACTTATTCCATATACTATAAACAAAACGACACATTATAAAATCAGTACGTTTATTATATTTTTTAGTGCAATAATGCCAGTTCTGCTAATACTGATAGCGGCTTGATCAGCTGCTGGCCGCTTGCCACCTGTCGACATTGCCTTTCATTTTGCAAGTGTACTAGGATTGCATACGTGTGCGATGCAAATGACATCTTTGAGTTGAGCATATGATGTGCATGGAGTATTCCCAGCAGTGCTAGTTCTTCTATATGCCTGAGATTAAGAAAACAAAGCACCACGCCATTATGAATTAACAATGGCATTAGCACCCACTTAAGCTTTAAATTAATCTGGGGGGGGACCAATCAGCTCTATATGTGGTGCGAGATCATAGGCTATATATGTGGCCGCTCTGTCAAGCCACCATATAGCCGCAGCATGCAGGACTACTTTGCAAGCAGCCTGGACAATATCTCCTGCTGATGCTGTATCTGCATATTTTAAACCCTGGGCTGCTACAGACAAGTGCCACCTGGAACCTGGTGAATGAAACGGGTGTGGTTGTATTGAGATTTTTTAAGTTTAACAGTCGGATTTGATCAGATCGATCTTGGGTTTGTTTTATGCTGGAGTTTCTTGCGCTCTATCTCTTCCTCTTTGGGGAATAAAGGGGCCATCAAAAGGCACACTTTACAGCAGGTAGATCACCTCGAATGGGGAACGAAATCTCCAAAACCAATTTACTATTGAAGTGAGGATCTATGTCCTGAATTTACTAATCACTAGTCATGTGCATGCATCAAGCTAGCAAAGGTTTGGACGACGTACGTTTAACTACTGCCATGCATGGCGGAGGGCCAAATTTATTTACTCAAGCCTGAGAAATATCCATATATATGGCCTCCGGAAAGAGTTTGCTCTAGTTTTACTAAGAGCGCAAAGGCAAAGCTACCCTTAGATTTATGGCTTCATTCTTTTACGTTTTAGATATTATTTTCTTTATTTCGTTTTTGTTTCTTGAACTGTTGTTGGACTGCTGTGTTCTTTTAATAAATTACAGTAGGGGTGTTTCCCCTCCTGTTTCATAAAAAAAAAGTATCCATATGGCCGAGAATATGCATGGAGCATGGAGCTGGAGACTATCTTCTTCTGGACGCGCCTGCAGTCTAAGTCTCTGTACAGTTTCCCACTGAAAGATTTCAAATTTAATCAAATTTTAAGATTTTTTTGTAGCTTTGCACACACTACTACAGATTTGTACAAAGATGACGGGTACGACCCGTCACAGAAAAACGTTTTGCGACAGTTAAAATAAGTACACCGTCGCTGATTTGAGATGGGAGTTCGTAAAACCCGTCTCTTATAATAAATAATCTAAGACGGTTGTTTACCCGTCACTAGGTCTGACACATCAGAGACGCAAATTTTCAGACGCATGGCCTATCCGTCTTTAAGAGGCGTTGACAACCGTCTGAAAAATACTTTTCTGCAGTAGTGACACCTATCAAAAAAAGGAAGGAAAATCGCATTTCTAACTCCACCTCAAATGCCCAGGTGGTCATAATAAGTGTGTTATTGCGCTCCCGATCACTTTGTTGCGTGAGATTCATGCAGCATGGATGTCACATTTATCTGTGAGTTCAGTGCTCAGTCCATATATTCTCCCGCGACGTCCTTGAAAAAGTACTAGTGATCAACTCTAGTAAGTTAAACCTACTGTCATTATTAATTCGGATAGTAAGAATATCGATCTAGACACTTCATTCAGAAGATTAATATATACAGCGACGTCGAGGTCGAGAGCAGAGAATTCAGCCTGATCGAGGTTACACTTGGCTCTTTACATGTGGAGAGATGGCCGGGAGAGATCAGACAGACATCAGCATTTTCAGATGCCATATTGGTTTCTTCTAGACATATGGACAGTCACAGTACACCATACCACATATATACATTCGCAGTATATGTACTACATCAGACTAAAAGAACGACTTTAGCTGTCGCTTCTTGCCTGACAAAGAAACTGATTAAAGTTGCTATAATGCTAGTGTGGTACCATATAAAGCTTGGAGGTGATAGCTAGGGTTGACGCCGCTGGAGTCAGGCTGACTCGAGCACAAACAGATTAAAAGCAGCAGCATGCATCAGGTCAGGACAGGACAGTAGCCATCGAGCTACAACAAAGACCTCATCTCATCACCAGATAAATCGATCGATCGGTCGGTCATGAGAAGCTAGGGGAGAGTTAGGCCTGGCTCTGGCCTGTGATCCTCGGCCATGTGTGCGGTCAAACGACAACAGTAGCATCGTCGAAGGAACACGCTTTCCAGTTTCGAGTTCAATTCATCCCATTGCAGTCAGTCCCCTTTCATGTTCGCGTTCGCGTCCGGCCTGCTCCTGCGTGCATGCTTTCCGGGGATGTGGACGCGCACAACACATAGGCTGTACGAGAGCGCGCCATTTCTTATTCCGCTAAAGCGAGCCGATGCCGTGTTTTGCTGGACACCCATCGCCAGCGTTGGCCTAAAACAACAATGGAGCCAGAGCTGCACTGCAGCAGCCACTGCCGGGGCTAGCTCTCTCTAGCTCTCTCTTCCTCTCTCAGCTGTTTAAACAAATCGGGTCCTTTTCGAGACCATATTCCACTGTCTGGGAGACGCCCTTTTTCGCTGTACGTCTATCTGATCATTGAATTCTTGATATGCAGTTGTGGGTTGTGGCCGGCCTGCGCATGCAGATGCAGCAGCAAACAGACAGCAGAAGGGGGTGTGCATGCATGTACGATAGATTTGGTCCGGATCACAAGGATTGGTGGATGTGCTAGCTGCTGATTGCTTGCATATCTTCTGCACATGATGTTCCAGAGAACCTAGCTGTAACCTGCGCTACGTGGCGCCTCAGCTGGATGCTTGCAGCTAGCATGCATCTACTTACCGTACTTTTGAATCAGCTTCTTATTAGTACCAAGTAAGAGAAATCAAGAGTGGTTAGCTTACTCCATCTACCTCTAATAAGTACTAGTTAATTTATTACTAATTCATTTTTATCTTTTAGAAGGGATGACAAAAGCTTTGTTATGATTTTTATCAGGGCGAGACAATAATAGAAATATAAGTGTCGGTCTAGTTTTTTGAATGGAAACCAAGTCCAAAAACAAACAACTAGAAGAGTACGTACATCACTCACTCGATCAACTTTCGAACATCATCCAAGCATAGCAACTAACGAATTTACCCCCACACTTGCTCAACCTTGAGCCAATGGTCGAAAAAATAACCAAACTAGCTCCAACAAGAATAGCTCCAACAAAGAACCAACTAGCAAAACAATTATCTCAATCAACTAGCATCAACCACAACCAATAAAGACGATGAGCCTAAGCAACACTAACACGGCATGGCTTGGAGCATCGCCATGACAGGACGGCAAGAGTGCAGCGGATCTTGCTAGAAAGCCTAGCAACATCTCCAAGAAGGAAACGACGCCAAAAGTGTTGACATGCTAGCCTGTTAAGGAAAGGTTTTCACCTGCAATTCAAGCACAGTAAGAGAAGAGATAGAAAGAGGATGCCTTCAATTCAAGAAGGAAGCTAGCGGCGTCCATAAACGTCATTGTCCATGCTTTCGTTTTGATCTCAAGTACATATGTGGTTGATATTATTAAAATTCATCGCGAGGCAAACTTAATTTTTATACTTACACCATCCCAAAAGAATGCAACTCTAGTAGAGTACTTTGTCAAAGTATCTCAAATTTGATCAAATCGATACCAAAAAACTATAACTTTTTATAATAGAAAATAATTTCTTTATTGAGTATGTTTTCATAATATACCTATTTGGAGTAATAAATATTGATACTCTTTTCTATACATTTCATCAAACCTGAAATGGTACAGTTTGACTAAAGAAAAGCTATCTCTCTAGAGTTTTGTATTCTTTTTTGGGAGGTCAAAAAACGAGAAGCTTCTCCTTTTGCAGGATTATATAAGGGCTCATTATATAAAGTGAAAGATGAGAGCTTGGCTGAAGATTATGGTCTACACTGTACACTACACAGATGTTCAGCTTCTTCTAAAAATCAAGCCCTGTCAACAAGCAGGTCGTTTTCAATGGTTCGACCTCCTACTTCTTCATACAGTATATGGACTAGCTAGAGTGTCACTATAGCTCATTGACTTTAATTAACTACTACTGGAGCTGTTGTTGATCCGAAGTCTACTCTGGAACAGGTTGAGCTACTAGCTAGCTCTGAAGTCTAACTACGCGGTTAGGCCACTTTCGGTTGCTGGTAATTACCCATTTTCAGTTGACCTTAAGTGGTTATTTACCACTAGTAGCAAACATTAGCATGCGAGATCATGCAGTGCCCATGACTTTAACCGCTTCAACTCCCCTACGTTGGTGGAAAAGAGAGATCGTCCACTCCACTTGCAATCATATTCATGCTTAGCGAGTAGCGACGACTTGCCTTTTCATTTAGTTTGACCCTTCAGTTTCAGACTTTCAGTAGTGTAGCTCAGTCACCGATCAGCTTGCATAATTGCAAAGTGACACTGGCACACGCGCGTAGAAAAACATAATATGCCTGCTGCCAGCAATTCAGCATGCGTTCATCATATCATGCCTCATGGTAATGCATCCAGCAAGTGATTCAGGAACAACAGGGACAGGGATAGGCAATCTCATAGCGATTAAACTAAGTACCCTATGTCCCCTTGCATTGATCAGCCTCATTCTGACAACAGATCAATTCCTTCTTCTGAGGGGCCCACTGTCCAGTGACTTGGACGCACAACATATACTACTACTACTACTAGTAGTAGTAGTAGTAGTACTACTACTTTTACAAACCATCTGTGTTCCATCACTTAACTAGTATTTTAGGCCACCAGCAACGCCATATCTAAATACGGTCTGTCCTTAGTTTAGTATATACAGCCATTCATTGTACACGGAAAGTCTACATATTCTGAACCTGATAGATAGATAACCATCACGCACGTAAGGGATGGACTTTTTTTAAGAAAAAAAAGATCGTAAGGCATGATTGATCAGGAATTTTGCAATAGAATAATGAGCTAGCTAGCTGACGAGGCAACACGCTAAGATGCTTTTCAGCAAGACTAGCTTGCTGCATCTCGCGTTGCATTGCATCATCACCACACAACATTCTAGTAGGGTGAGCTCTTTTCCAGGGGCAGAGACAATATAATAATATCCAGAGGAAGCTTAGCCAAAGTGGGAGTGGAATTGTTACCCCTGCCGGCGAAAATGACGTGACATCCATCGCCTCCGCAGCTCCCAAGCCCCAACTTGCGAGCTCGTATAAATGGCGAGCATGGCCGCCCAGATTCTAGCTGTCATACAGGCCGGGAACCAGAGCCCAGCACTCCATAGAGATAGCTAATAGATTAGCTGCTGCAGTCATCATATATAGACAGAGCTTATTAATTATACTAGTCATATATAGATATATAGCCAGCGATAGCTAGGCAAACTAATTAAGGTGGCATGGACGCGATCAGCAGCCTGATGCTGCAGGAGGGGTGGAGGAAGGGCCCGTGGACGGCGCTGGAGGACAGGCTGCTTACCGAGTACGTGCAGCAGCACGGCGAGGGCAGCTGGAACTCCGTCGCCAAGCTCACAGGTATGTGTTGTACGTCTGGTGCTGATGCATGGCAAGTGTGTCTTGGTGATCGAGTGTGTGTTCGCCGCCGGCGTACGTTGTTGCTGAGTGCTGACGATCGGCCATGGCATGCTCAGGCCTGCGGCGGAGCGGGAAGAGCTGCCGGCTGCGGTGGGTGAACTACCTCCGGCCGGACCTTAAGCGGGGGAAGATCACCCCCGACGAGGAGACCGTCATCCTCCAGCTGCACGCCATGCTCGGCAACAGGTACGTACACGTACGTACGCATACGACGTACACAATGATGATTGAAGAATATATACAAATGCTCCTTTCCAAAAAAATATATATATACAAATGCATCAGTCAGTAATACAATGATGTGAGATGCATGTACATGCGAGAACTAGATAGAGCCTAGAGTGTGGAGCACACTGTAGCCGATTAGATTCCTCTCCGGCACTGTTGCTGATCGATCTTTTTCATCACATCTTCGTTGGTGGGCGGCGCCTAACCTTGCTGGGAAGGGAAAACTGAACCGTGTCGTCGCGTGGTGCGTGCAGGTGGTCAGCGATCGCGCGGTGCCTGCCGGGGAGGACGGACAACGAGATCAAGAACTACTGGAGGACGCACTTCAAGAAGGCCCGGCCGTCGCGGCGCGCCCGGGCGCAGCTGCTGCACCAGTACCAGCTGCAGCAGCAGGAGCAGCGCCGCCAGTACCTCCAGAGCCTGCAGCTCCTGCAGCAGCAGCAACAGCAACAGCAGGAGATGCTGCTCCAGCAGCAGAACCAGCAGCAGCTGGTGGTGAAACAACAGCAGCTGGAGCAGCAGAGCCCGCCGGAGTCTGATCACCAGGCCGTGATGGCGATGATGGACAGCCTGCAAAGCACGGCGGAGTGCTACTGCAGCCCGGTGTCGCCGATGATGTCGGTGCCAGTGCCGGAGCAGTGCTGCGCGCTCCCGGCCGACGACGACGCTATGCTGTGGGATAGCCTGTGGAGGCTGGTGGACGGCGAGGGATGCGGCGACGGTGACGGCTCCAGCGGCGGCGAGTACTAGCCGGCTAGTACGTACGTGTGCGTGTGTATGCCAGTGTAAAAAAAAAAGAAAGTGGAAGAGGAGGTTCTTCAGGTTTCAGCTGCTGCAAGGCAAGGATACTGCTAGTGGAAGTAGAGACATGCTAATTTTCCTATGAGAATAGTTGGTCTTGATCATGCTTCATGTTTTATTTTTCTTTTACCCATGAACCATGAGCAAGTAGCATTGTATCAAAGGGCCCTCTGTTTACGCTATCCTGTTACAAGGTTGAAATACCTTCATGTAATTTTGGTTTCAAGAATCAAGATCATGTTTTAGCTAGCATGGATTTATTATCTGCACCAGTTTATCAGGTTCAAACTTTGTCAAGAAAGAAAACAACAACAACTGCTGAGTGCCTAACTCCTACTTGAAAAACTACCAGACTATATGCACCTTGTCAGTGCAACATCTTGACAGAATCTGCATTCTTTCCATTAGCTTACACGGACAGTCTGTCTACTAACGGCTGAACAGCACCTGCAGAATCAGGCACGAACTGCAAGTTCAGGTTCTATTCTATACCAAGAATTGTAAGTTTATCAAACTTTGGTTAACATCTTCCGACAAGTACTTATGGTTTAATATTATGGAATCTGCATAGACTGAGCTTGATTTGCAGTAGCTCTTTAAACGAGCGAATCAGGCGTAAGAAACATGATCAAAAGAGGCTATCAGATTCAGACTGTTTTATATGGCCCAAAAGAAATATACCCAAATGATTTCACCCCCAAAGCTAGCTTGTGCTTATTGACCAGAATTCAAGGGACAAGTTTATTTACAGAACAAATCCTTTCTAAATTCCAACCATGTACACCAAACCAATTTATACCCCAGGACTTCTAGGCCCATGTCTGCTATAGAATACTGAAAATGGAAGTATCAGCTGTAGGAATAAACTAAAAAAATGAACAGATTACATTCACCTAATATTTTGACAGTTATAGCTAGACCTGCGTCATGATCAGGATGCATCACAGGAGTTGCTCAGAGAAGGATTTTGTTGTCCTGGACCTGGATGACCGGCTGAACCTATGTGGAGACCTCTGTGAAGGCGCCACAGTTGGGGAGCGGTTCAGCATGTCAGCAGTGGGTGCCACGAGAATCTGAGAGCGCTGCAGCATGTCAACCATGGTTGGCGTCTGATAGGTATGAATAGTGGTAGTGATCTCTGTTGAGTCCCCACGTGCAGTTGCTCTCTGCCATGAGTGTGAGCTCAGGCCGGCCAGCATGAAAGCCCTGCCTGATTCCTCGTACCTCCGCCGGTTCTCCACTCTCTCCTGCATCTCCCTCAGCTCCGTCATCAATGCCAGGCACTGGTTATCTGAAGATTGTGCTGCTTGTGACTCCAGTATCCTCCTACGGGCTTCGAGGATTGCCACGGCCTGAGAGAAAGCACCTACCTCAGCTGCAGCCCGTGCGGCAGACATGTCCTCTGTGGCTTGAACACGGTGCCACTCACGCTCAACCTCAGGAGACATTTTGCAGTCGACATGATGCTCAGGGCGCTGAATCCTTACTTCCTCACCATGTACTTCGATGTTCTCCATAGTGATAGCGTCATGATATGTACAACTTGGTTTGATCAGCACAGTCTGTCCCTGCGCAGGTGGGACATGTAGAGTGAGCAGAAACCCCCTCTCTTCATCTGCATACAGGTCACCAATATCAACTGAACCACCACGTCCATTTTCAGCAACTTGACTTGTATACCCACCAGACTTGATGGAAGTCAGTAGCACACCATTGTCAACACACTCAATGCCCAACCGCATCTCCTTAACCACAACACTCAGGAGGCCACCAATACACTGAGCAAATCCATCTTGGATCGAGCCTTCAGCATCGATAAATGAGAATGTGCCACTGGAGATCTCAGCAATAGCATGCATGGCAGCAGAATCATGATCTGAGCCGAAACCAAAGGTGTGGATCTGGACGTGATGGCCTGTTCCAGGAAGGATTGAAGGTGGGACAAGGGCACTGTAATCTAGTAGATTCCTGTCAGAAGGGAGTGTATATGTGTCTTGACCATCAGAGAGAAGAATGATGCTGCAAACAGGATTCTTCAACCGACGGTCCTCAATCACTTTAGCGCCTTTCTTTAGCCCATCAGCAATGTTTGTGCCACCACTTGCAACAAGGGAACTGACAGCTTGCAAGGCTTGCTGCCTACCGGCTAATGTCATTCGCCGAAGAGGAAAGAGTCTACGTGCTGTAGATGAGAAAGCAATGACAGACAGGCGGTCGTTGGGTCCAAGGGTTTGGATAACAAAGCTCATGGCATTCTTCAGAAGTGCAATTTTGGTCCCTGCCATGCTACCGCTGACATCAAGCACAGTGACAAGGTCAAGAGGTGCACGGGAGCTCGCTGAGTGTGAAGATTTTGGAGCCCTGAGATGGATCAAGATAGCAAAGATCTCCTTGGTCACTGATTGTTCAATAGCTGGAAATTCTGAATATGCCTTGATTTTAACTGAACCAGTGATAGCATTATGTTCGTCGTTCATATCAGACTGAAGATCTATGTGCTCATCGTCATTGAAAATGCCTGCCTCCAGAGTACGGAAGAAAGGGAGGTGCTCCTGCAGGTTTCCACTGTATGTATGGGAAAGCCTGCGGACAACAGCCATGTGCCCTTCATCCTGGGGCCAATTTAATGGGTTTACTCTAGCTCGTCCATAATTGGCATCTGCAGGTTGAGCGCCTGGGAGTTCTTTCCACTCAGCGCGGCATATCGGGCAGATGAGGTTGCCATGCTTGATATTTGAAGAGATGCAGTGAAAATGGAACTTGTGGGAGCATTCAGCAGTGAACAAGGCATGTCCCTGCCCTGATCTCATGCCACCAAGGCAAATAGCACATGTCTTCTGAAATCAAGAAAATTAAAGAAAGGTCACATATCTAGTATCAGAACTTGCTAACTTAACAAAAAAGCATACACTCTGCTCTGACTTGTGAAGTATATAAGTATCTATAACCACATCAGAACACATTAACGCAATGCAGATTTACAAAAGGGTACTTTCAATTTACAAAGACACCAAAACACATAAAAGCAATGCAGATTTTGATACAATTCTGTGGGAACTGCAAAGACGACCTGAAAACGGATTTTACACCAAGTCAAAAAATTTGGGCCTGTGGCCAGAGGTGTTGCCAGTATAGAGTCAGTGCTGTAATCTTGTGATTTTTTCTCTAATAAAAATCCAGCAAAATCTTTTGCCACCTTTCGGAAAAAAAAAAGTCAAAAAGGTTGTGAAACACAAGTTTGAGAACCACAAGTAGCACATCCTGATGCCACCACAGGAATGCCTGCCTGCAAGTAAAACACGCCCAACAAGAGTAGTATGCTGAACGACAGCTAGCTATCATTGTTGATCAAAAGATTATGACATAAAGATTTGAGTATAAATAAACACAGGTAGAAAATAGATTGCAGCATGCACCGCAACGAATAGTTACATGCATCCAGCTTAAAAGGCGTTAAAATGACACATGACTAGTTTAGCATCTTTTTTTCACTCGAACAAGCAGGGTAGTTTATCGTCTTTGGATAGATTAGGTCTATAACCGTGAGTACAGCATATCAGAATATCCTAGTTGTAAGTTTCACTTTTCCTAGCAGCCGCGGGATGCACTGCACCCACCAACCAAGCATACCACATGGACAGACAAGGTGCAGGCAGCTGCCCAATAACACAGCTCTTTCCCTTTCAATAAAAGTATCAGCCAGAAAACAGTTTTTGAGGGGGAAAAACTAGGGAAACCCCTTACAGCCGTATAGCACGTGATTCAACAGAAACATGTTTTTTTAAAAAGAAAATGTATTGAGTAAAATAAACCAGAAGTCTCTGAAGAAGTACATCAAGGAACGAAGAAAGAAACAAAAAAAAAAGCAGAAAGCAAGAAAAGGAAAAAACTACAGGACAGAAACATGTTAGCCTATGGTTTTAATTTTTAAAAATTGTACCACACCACAAGACTTTGTATGCACTCATGACTCATGCAACTTTCTTCAGAGTTCTAATAAGCTCGCAGGAAAAATGCAGCGTGGAAAAAAAACACCCACCATTCGTTATGCTGTATATTATTGAGATTTCTGGTTTCAAAATTCAATCCAGTGAGTAACCCGCCCGGCAATTCGAGTTAAATTTTGTTTTCTCCTCCCTCTAATATTTCTTCAATATAAAAGGGTGGGAACGCCTAGAACTAACGAATCTAGATGAAAACGAGGGAGCAAGTCAGCATGTGCCATTTGAGCAACCTCTAAAGTTAATAGTAGTAGTCAACGGGGGATCTTTGACCAGCACCAAACCAAAACCGCCGTCTTTTTTGCTCCGAATTTTACACGGCCAAAATCCGGACGAAATCCAACGCCAAAGCAGACATTTCTTCCACATCTCCAGTTCTCCATACACACAAATTCAGGCATTCGGCACGCCACACGAATCGAGAAGAACAGGCAAAGAAAAAAAAACGAAAACAGAGATGAAATCCCCACCTGCTGCGAACTCCGGCTCCCAAAGCTCGTCAGCCGCCGCACGGACACGGAGGCGGACTCCAGCTTGTCCTCAGACACTGAAGACGGCGCCTCCACCGCCGGCGGCGGCGGCGCGTCCTCGATGGCCCTCTGGCGCGCGGGAAAGCTGACGCAGAGGCAGGTGGCGAGCGCGCGCTTCGCTCGGGCCCACGCCGCCGCCATTGCCCGCCCCCCCCTCTCGGTCCTTGGAGCACGAACGACGGCTCCTTTCGAGCGCACGAACGAAATGTTGGTAGTCGGTGCCTGCTCGGTCGGCCTCGGCGGAGGAATTGTTGGGTGCGAGCGAGATCACAAGCGCGGAGCTCGGGGATGAATGGTTCTCCCCATCGCGGTGGGAGGAGGCGGGATTTGCGGTGGCCGCGGGCGCGTGGCGTGCTGGTGTGGTTCGGTGTTGGGGGTTTTTTTGGTCGTCGCGGGCAGAGCAAGAGCCGGAGAGGCCGTGGAGAAATATAAACGGAGAGGAAGACGGAGAGGGGAGGGAAACCGAGAAGGGAGATGGTGCTGCGTGGTTGACAAATGACAACTTCTCGTTTTGCCCCTCGGAAAAGCACTGTGGATTATACATCATCTTGAATTTCGGCATACATGTGAAGAAGTTCAGCATAGGCCTTGTTTAGTTCACCCCAAAAATAAAAAAAAATTATAGTTTTCTATCACATCGAATCTTGTGTATATGCATAAAATATTAAATATAGATAAAACAAAAATTAATGATAAATCTTTTGAGTCTACTTAGTTCATAATTGGACAATAATTTTTAAATAAAAACGAATGTTCTATGGTTCCCAAAACAAAAAAGGTTTCGCATCTTATAAACCGTATTTTTTCGTCAGCCAACAGTGTTTTTCTCTCACAATAAATCAATAAAAATTATTTCAATCATGACTTTTTAGACCAGCGAATAGGCTCTAAACAAGGCCTTAGTTGACCCCAAAATTTAAAAAAAATCAAGATTTCCCGTCACATCAAATATTGTGACACATGCATGGAGCACTAAATATAGACGAAAACAAAAATTAATTGCACAATTTATCTGTAATTTATGAGACGAATCTATTGAGTCTAATTAGTCTATAGTTGGACAATAACTATCAAATACAAACGAAAATGCTACAGTGTCCAAAATCTAAAAACTTTTCACAACTAAACACCTATAGAATAGGGCCCCGTTTGGTTCCATTTGCTAGTTAAAATTATTTTAGCTACTTTTGGATGACTAATGAAACTAAACTATTTTAGTTCCTATTAGTCAATGTGTTTGGAACTTTAGCTACTAAGATAACTAAAATTTAGCTAGCTAAAATTTAGCAAGAGGAACCAAACAAGGCCTAGGTGATGTAACTTGACGTTTGGATTTCACCCATATAATAGTCCATCTAGTTACAATGAGGGATTGCCATAAGTTAACTGTACTCTAAAATTTGGTTACAAATATTTGAAGTACTCCCTTTATTTCTGAAAGCTTCAACTCCTGTAATCCATGTCAGTCAATTTTTTTTAATTTTGACTAACTTTATAAAAATAAGCATCAATATCTATGATATAAAATAAGTATTTTATGCAAATATATTCTATGATAAATCTAATGGTATTGATTTGGTACTATAAATTTTAACGTTTTTTCTATAAATTTAGTCCAAGTTTTAAAAGTTTGACTTAGGATAACTCTAAAAAATATAGCTTTTAGAGACAAAGGAAGTATTTGTTAAGTTTGCATATTGGAAGATAGTATAAGCATATTTGCCCCGGTGCATTTATAATTTTTTATAAATACTGTCACTATATATCTTATATAAAAAATCGTAATTAACGAAAAGAAGTACTGCATAAAGAAATGTGTTTTGGAAGTGACAGGTCCAAAACAGTGGAGAGAATACTCACGCAAGGAATTTTCCAGTTATCATTTCGATGTAGAAATGTCGCGCACGTGGGAATGAAGCGGGTTTTGGTTAATTGATGGTCGTAATTAGTAGTAAACACGCTGATCCACAAAAGGCAACGGAGTATGATTCTTTTCACTTGAACGGTTAAACGAGCAATGCTGGCATGCGTGTAGTGTACAGTAGCAAAGCATACGCAAACACGCTTTTTGTCTCTTTTGTTAACGTGGTGAAGGGGACTTTTAGGCCTTGTTTAGTTCGCAAAAATTTTCAATATTCTCCGTCACATCAAATTTTTGGTCTTATGCATGAAGTATTAAATATATACGAAAATAAAAACTAATTGCATAATTTACCTATAATTTGTGAGATGAATCTTTTGAGCCTAGTTACTCCGTGATTGAATAATATTTGTCAAATAAAAACGAAAGTACTATAGTAGCTAAAAATTCAAAAAATTTGCGAACTAAACAAGGTTGCCAGGTCTTGCAGACTGGACATTTCTTTGTAAAGTGTATATAAAAAAATATAATTGGACCATAATGTCTTACGGTATGTTATCATTTGGCAACAAAAAACAATGTCATATCAAAAACACTTTGATTATAGATAGATATGTTGATGCAATCTTCATGCATGGCTTAAAGTGTTTATATGTTTTCTTAAATTTGATTTATTTTCGTGTAGGAAATACGCTTATCATTCTAAGGAATGAGGTAGGATACCATTTGACCGAATAATCAAAGATTAGCTGCGGGTCAATCAGGAAGATCGTTATCCAGTTATCCTTGTAGCGGTGGCATCCCGCTGCAAACAAGCAAATGACAAAAGGTCACTTGTCTTATCAGCCGTATTTTATCTATTAGCTAATAATATATTTTTTTAAAGTAAATCAACGAATAATATTTTCAGTTACAGTGAGCGCATAGCGCCGGATGGGACAGGCGGCAATCCATCCATCCCGTGGACCTGGCTCGTTCAGATTTCAGAAGCTGTGCTGCACCTGCACTTCTGCCAAAGATCAACACAGCGTAGGATGATGGATCGGCGGCATATGGTCTCCCAATCCCATCTCCGATCACGCGGCGCGGAGCGGCTGATCGCTGGGCTTGGTTTACGTACGGCAAACTCAGCGGCCGCCGCGGTCTCAGCATCCCCGGGCAGGCAGCATGGCCAACGTCATGCGGTACGACGCGAACAACATGACTTAATTTTTTTTATAATTTACAAAAAAAAAACGAACTTTCATGTATCTCAAAAGTAAAAAACGTCCAGGGAGTAGTAGATTGGAGCAGCCGCGCGTGCCTCTAGGCCTCAGCGCTTGCGTGCGCTTCCCGGGCTCGAATCGAATAGACCCGGGTCACGATCACGGCGCGCCGGCGCCGTGGCCGTCTCGACACGCACGGGCGTTGCGGCCGCTGCACTGCACTGCACTACACGCAAGGCAAAAGGCGCGCGTGCCTGGTGCCGCGCGCCCTGCGGCATGGCTCGCTGGGCTGGGTGGCGCTCGGTCGGGTATCCGCGGCTGCATGCGCGCATCCGCCCTCGCCGTGCCTTCTAGGGCCAGTCGGCCACTCGTTGTGGGGTGCTGTGCTGGGCGGGACGGCACGGCACGGACCTCGATAGATTGCGTGCGTTTTGCATCAGCGAGTCCGGACCTGGTCCGATACTTGTCGTGTTCATTTGCCTTATAAGCGCTAAAAATACAATTAAAGAAATCGATGCTAATTAATCCTGTTACGATCAGAAGAAACGTGCTCCGTATTTCGTTTGGTGGTTTGGCGTTGTCGTGTGTTCCGGTCAAGGTTGTGGTGCTACCTAGTTGCTACCGAGCCACCAAACATAACAAAGAGAAACGTAGGTATATTCCCAACACTGCAGTTAGGAGTATCAGCAGGTTCGTCAAAAAAGGCAGCGCTGCTCAGAGTGAATGAAGGTTATTCACCGGTCCTCAGCACTACTGCGTACAGTACGTACCAAACCAAGAACCGATAGCATCGTCATCCAACACAAAACGCGTCGGATACAATACAATTATCGTGTGCACACTGCTGCTTGTCCAGTTGTGCATGTGTTGCACAATTTTTTTTCGGAATCATGGTTTCTTTTATCTTGCACCGACACTAACACTAATTTCAAACGAATCGAAATGAGATTCCACGTGACCTAATGACCCATGTCATATAAGAGTTTTTATCGGGTATATCCAAAATAATTTCTGAGGCAATGGTATGTTCCGCGCGCAGACTATGCTGACAATAACTATATTAAAAAAAATACATGTGTTTACGTATACCGTTGACATAAACGTCTGGATAAGTACTGTACTGTAGTAGCAACTAACTTGTAATTAATTAATGTCGACTCTCTTATACTATAGCAGAAAGTTGACTTTTTGCCATCCGAGGGCAACCCCTGTGGTTATGAATAACGTCATGTCGATTATTATCCGCGTACGATCGAGGAGCTGCTGAGTTGTCGACGACGACTTCGATCCCCATCTATGCATATACACGAACCAATGAGAGTTGCCATGCATACTGCAGATATACTCGTTGCAACTAGGTGGAGTATATAAATGTCAAAGGCGGAGAGAGACCTGTAACGACAATCTTGCAAGACCGGCGGATCGATATATCCAAGGCTAAGAGACATCGTCCTCCTTGCGTTCGCCATGATTCGATCGTAGCATACTACTGCATACGGGTACGGTACGATACGACAGCTGTTTGTTTCCCTTTCCCATGATCTGGACGTGTAACCACATCAAGATGCCAATCCAATGCAGCTGCCAGCAATCAGCATGACATCGATCCACGGTTTCAACTCGAGTGCCAAACAGCTAGCTATATATATGTCATACATTCGTGCATGCTTACTAGCTAGCTAGTAGTGCTGGAGTATAAGGCCTTGTTTAGTTTCCAAAAATTTTAGGTTCAGAGCACTGTAGCACTTTCGTTTGTTTGTGTCAAATATTATTCAATTATGAACTAACTAGGCTCAAAGATTCATCTCGCGATTTACAGACAAACTGTGTAATTAGTCTTTGTTTTTTACTATATTTAATACTTCGTGCATATGCCGCAAAATTTGATGTGACAGAAAATCTTGAAAATTTTTTTGTTTTTATTGTGAACTAAACAAGGCCTAAGATAAAACTGGAGTACTAATTAGAGTTGGGTTGCGTGTACTTATCCAAAATAAAGGACTAAGAGATGGAGCTGCAAAAACCAACAAGTCCACTCTCCGAATCTAACCCGGGGAGGTGGCATCAAATCAAATCAAAATAAAGTTGAGGCAACGCTCCTATCAATCTGGGTGCATGCACCATCAATCACTTGGTCAGCGTCGACAGTTGGCCAGATCATCCATAGTGGGTACTCTGAAAGCAAAGCTTGCAACGTCTAAGTACACACGTCGTGTGACCGATCGAACGCTCAAGAACAGAAGAGTACGTACAGGTACAGTACACCCCCAACCCCAAGAGAGAGCGGAAAGAGACGAAATTGGACGTGAAGTTTCTCTATCTACACATCCCAACTTATTACGTATTAGCTAGCACCCACCATCGTCCATCTCTCTCTGGACTGGAGTACTATTGCCCAAGGAGGGAGGCGGTGGCACATGCCACTTTGCTTTGTTCATTCCCCGATCGATGGGGTCTCCACATGCATGGGCGCCGCGCCGCCGACGTCGTATCGTAACAAATGGAATGCAGAAGAGACGACTCGCGCCACCGCATGCCGCTATTTGCTAGCTAGCTGGATGTGGCTGGTCGTTTCCTGTTGCCATCACGAATTAATCAGTGCCCATGTGCTCTGCGGCCCTCCTACCTCGTTGGCTCGTTCAAACCTGGCGCCCCCGGCTCTAGAAGCCCAAGCCCAAGAAAGAGAGAAATTTCCATGGATTCATCACCCAGCAGAAAGCAATGCAGCGCAGCGCAGCGCAGGCCGGCGGCGACGCCGGTGCTGGCGCATCGCTGAACCTGTCTCTGCGTGGAAAAGTAGCTAAGGGCAGGACGGGGACGGGGACGACTCGGGAGCCGCAGCCCACAGCTAGCTCTGCTCGGGCTCGGCGACCAAAACCACGTCCCGCTCGGCCACATGTTTTTTCGGCGCTGGGGTTGGTAACGTTGGTTGGACGCTTGGACTGCATCGGTCATCGGTGTTGGGGGCGCTTTTGGATTGGATTCGAACGCAGGCGGCGTTCAGACACGCTCGTCCGTCGTCTCCGGCGCCTCCGTCGGTGGTTGGGTGCGGGAGGCATCCACGTCATTTTTGGGAGGGGTGTTCGTGCATGGACACGCGGAGTCCGGATCGATCGATGTCCAACTTTTTATTGTCGTTGTTTTTTTCTTTTGATAATAGAGAAAAGTTCCAATTTCAAATACGGAAACTCTACTCTGCCACGCCCGCGCCTCACTCCCTCTCCCGACACGACCCGCGTTCTCTCTCCCTCCGCGCCCTTGTCGAAGTAGAAGAAGCGCCGATGGCTAGGGTTCTGCGCCGGCGAGATCATCCCTCCCTCCTCTTCGGTAGCGACGGCGAGGTAGTAGGCCCCTTTCTTTTCTTCCTAGATCTGAGCTCACCGGAGACGACGACGACGACGACGACGACAGTGGCTAGGGTTCCGATGAGTTCCTCCCCCTCTCCTTCCCAACTCCGGCGGATATAGAAGGCCTAGGCCAACCGTGGGGAGGCAGGGCGACCCGATGATGGGGAAGGAGCCTCAACGATTTAGGGGCCCTAATGGTGCCTTTGGCGGCTGAGCCAGCGAGGGTGTCATGGACGGAGCTTAGAGCTTGCCAACCATGGTGGATCTTCAACGAGAGAAGAGGAGGGGGGGGGGAGAACACGGCCACCACAGATGCTAAGCTTGTTGGAGTTGGCAAGCTAGGGGGGACACAACCGTCGCTAAAGAAGGGTACGGAGTAAACCTGCCTAGATACTCCATCCATATAGGATTTATAAATCGTTTTGGATAAGGTTTGAGTCAAACATTGAGAATATAAATCATCAATAACTTTTCAATTATTGAGTTTGCAAATGTAAAAATTATATAAATATATTTGTCTTAAAAAAATAATTTCATAAAAGTTGTGTTTATTTTTGAACCTCTTTTCTAAATATTTCATTTATAAAAATAAAAGGTTAAAGTTGTGTTTTAGAGACCTTATCGCTGTCTTAAATGACTTTTAAAATCTACACAAAAGGAGATAAGCTAACAAGGGAAAGTATATACACCGGCTATTAATCCCGTATAACTCCTCTCTACCTCCAGCGGCAGAGCAGCCACTAGAGGTGAGGAGGAGCCGTGAAAATCGATGTCAGGATCCAAATCGCCTTGCTATGTGAAATAGATTCAGCATTTCAGCTCCTCTCCGATTAGATTTTATTTGAGCAATGAATCCAAATTCCGTTGTAACTTTGCTGCTCAGCTTTATTTTCTTTGTTACTTTCTTTGTTTTCTATTTTGTTGTCAAAAACTCTTGTATTCCCTTTTATTTCTGTTCAATAAATTTTCTGCGGGGGCAAAAAGCTTCTCCATTTCTGTTAAAAAGAATCGCCTCGCTTTCATCACGAAAGAAACGTCGAGAAGTTATGCCTAATTCATACAGCCACTGCAAGCCATTGGGCCTGTCCTCTAGTCGTTTTAGACTGGAGAATCTTGGCCCACTCTTTTCTTGAGAGGAGTACTGGTCGCCCGGTCGGCCTTCGCAGTACCTCAAGAACAAATCTTCCACGACGTGGGCCAAACAAATTGTAGACGGTCGTGCCGAAGATGGGCCAGAGGGAAGAAGCCCACGTATAAACCGTGTCACGCAGTCCAAACAGGGGGGCTTCGGTACTTGGTTGTCAGATTTGCGGCATCTGCTGTGTGTGTTTCCGCTGAAATCTTCAATTGGGCATCGGCGAGGATTTGGCAGCATATCGCCGGATTTGGTAACGTTGCGGCAGCAAGCGCAGACGGCGGCGGAGAAGTCGAATCATCGACCCTCAGTAAACTTCTACTTGGTTCAGAAAGAAATTCCAAACATGCAGTTTTTTTTAGAATTCTCCAAACATGCAGATTCTCCAGATTATTCAGGGCAGAGACAAATTGCAACACCATACACGATCACGATGCCACACACACATCGGGCTGCGTTTGTTTGGCAGGGAATGGTGACCAGAAACCATTCCTACCAACAATGCTAGTGTAATTTGTATAGTCAATTTTCAACAAAAACCATTCCTGGCTAGGAATGGCCTTAAAGGAACGAGCCCCTAGTCATCTACTGCTCCGCCACTTCCTTCGATGCAGCAGAGCTCTCCGCTTCTTCTGCAGCCTTCGGTTGCTGCTGCTGCTCAGCCGCCGCCTCCCGAGCCTGGCGCGACCGCAACAGCATGGCGCGCATGGCCGGGGTCAGGTACGACGCCGCCGCCTCCGCCTCGTTCGACGCCGCATCGGCCGATGCAGCGTTGGACGTCCCTGCCTCGCCGGCCGGTCCACCGACATCGGAATATTCCATCAAGTCCGTGTCCAAGTCCAACGCCTCCACATCGCCGGCATCAGCCTCCGAGTTGGTCGCCTCCGCACCGCCAACGCTGCCCGCCGAGGGCTGCACCACACTCTGCAGGGGGCGCAGCTGCCTCGTGGTCGCGCGCTGCTGCTCGTGCGAGCTCAGGCCGGCGAGCACGTACGCGCGCCCCGACCGCTCGTAGCTCTCCCGGTTCGCCACGCGCTTTCTCATGTGCCTCACCTCGGCCCGCAGCGGCCCCAGCCCGTTGCGGTAGACGCCGACTCGCTCCGCCGCCCGTGCCATGGCTCGCCCCCGGTTCCCGAGTATCTCCGCAGCCTCCTGGTGCGCGCCCCGCTCCGCGGCCGCCCTAGCCGCCGCCATGTCCTCGATCGCCTCCACCCGTTCGCGCTCCCGCACCACCTCGGCTGACCGTTCCGCGTCCGCCGCGTGCTCCGGCCTCGCCACCACCGTGTCCTCCGCCGTCACGTCCACGTGCGTGCCACCGGCGGCTTCTCGGTAGCTGCAACGAGCTTTCAGAAGAAGAGTGTCATCGCCGTCCGTTGCTTCCACAGGTGGAACAGTCAAGAACAGTAGGAAGCGCCGCTCCTCATCCGCGTAGAGCTCGCCGACGGCGATCGACGCGGAGCGGCCGTCCTCGTCGACGCGGCTCTCGTAACGCCCGGACTTGACCGAGCTGATACGGACTCCGGGATGCCCGCAGGCGATGGCGACGCGGGCCTCCTGCGCCACGACGGTGAGCAGCCCGCCGATGCACTGCGCGAACGCGTCCTGGATGACCGCCTCGTTCTCGATGAAAGAGAACGTCCCGCCGGTGGCCTCGGCCACCACGTGCATCGCCGCCGCGTCATGGTCGTTGCCGAAACCAAAGGTGTGGATGGGCGCCGACCCCTCACCGGTGCTGGCGGTGCCAGGCACGAAGGACGGTGGCACCAGCACCTCGTAGTTGGGCGGCACACCGCCCCGCGCCCGCCGCGGCATGCTGTAGTTGTCGTGGCCGTCGGAGAGGAGTATGACGCTGGAGACGGCGTTCCGGTGCCGGCGCTCGCCGAGTACCTTGGCGGCTGTCCGGAGCCCCTCGGCGATGTTGGTGCCGCCGCCCGCTCTGAGGGACTCCACCGCCTCTGTGGCGAGACTTTTCCCGGTGTGCGACATGCGCAGGAGCCTGGTCACGCGGCGCGCCCCGGACGAGAAGGACACCACGCTGAGACGGTCGTGCGGGCCGAGGCTGCCGATGACGAACCCCATGGCCTGCTTCACCAGGGCAAGCTTGTCCCAGCGCATGCTTCCGCTCACGTCCAGCACCGTCACGAGGTCGAGTGGAGCGCGCGGCGCATCTCGATCTCCGGCTGCCGCCTCGTTAACGATTACTCCCGGAGCCTTCACGTGCACGAGCACGGCGAAGTGGTCCTGCGACGAGTCCCTGGCAACAGCCGAGAACTCGACGTGTGTCTTGACGGCCAACATCCCACTGGATGCGGTAGCTTGTCGCTGGTTGTCTTCACCAGATGGCAGCTCCACCTCGTCGTCGTCGTCGAACACTTCTGGCTCCGCGGGCTGCGGCAGCGGCTGCCCGGCGGGGACGGGCGGAGGCTGCACTCCGTGCATGGGCACCATGCGGGGAAGTGGCTGTCGCGGTAGCGTGGGTGGCATCGACGACGGCTGTGACGGACGCACAGACGGCAGCTCGCGCCACCGCGCGTTGCAGAGCGGGCAGACGAGATTGCCGTGCGCGACGCTCGCGGAGATGCAGTGGAAGTGGAACGTGTGGGAGCACTCTGCCGTAAAGATGGCCTGCCCGCCGTCGGCGCCCATGGCGCTGAGGCATATGGCGCAAGGATTGCTCTGCATCCAAACCAAAAGTTTCACACATCACTGAAATAGTCTGTTCAAGGGACGAGATAAGACACAATTCTGAAATATTAATCTGAAATATTAAATCACTGCAAAAACATGTTAGATTTTTTTAGAAAGGCGACAAGAGTTTTTGCCAGATTTTAATTAGACGAGAGAAAAAAAAACAAACGAAATTACAAAACAAGGCTTTTTTTGTTAAATCACCGCTCAGAGTTGGAGCCCCTATGAGCGCCGAACTCCAACTCTGAAACAACACTGAAAAAACAGAAGCTGAAACAAGGAACCTAGCCCAACTGAAACTAAACTGAAACTGAACCTAGCCCACTGATACAGAAGCCAAAACAGTCAGGAGGGAACCAACTGAAACTAAAACTAAAACTAAAACCATATTACAATCATATTGGAGAAAATATAACCAGAGTTCAGAAAAAATTATCTCTTTTTATGTCAGGACAAAATAGAAACGAGATAGATCATCACATTTGAGCTAACCGAAATTTTTGAATACGTAGTATCGATGGAAAATATGATAGAACACTTCATAGTTTAGCAGAGTTTTTCTACCTGTTGAGGACCTTCCATCTCAGCGAGGTGCTATGAGAATGATAGAATCAGTGGGGTGGCTCTGGGTATAAATAAAAACAAGCCAAATGCTTCATCTGAAAGGAAAAGAATGACACCATTGGATATTTGGATATACCGTCGTGGCTCCCACGATACACTGATGCCGACTTAAAACCCTAAACAAAAAATGGAAGTCATAGAATAGAATCCTCGGTCTGCACGATATTTGTCCGTAATCCTTGTTACATCTTCTGTGCAATGCATGTCTCCTCGAGGATTAACACCTTCAGGACTGGAGGGGAATATACAAGGATTGTTGTGTTATTATTAGTGGAAAACCTTTGTATTTTGGCCCCCTTTGAAATCATTTTTTAAAAGAAATAGAGGGCACCTCCCTCGAACCGTGCAATCAAATACTAAAAGCGAAGTAGATTAAAAAAAACTAAAAGCGAAGTCCGCTGCCTCCGGCGTACGTGTCGACTTTTGCATTCCAATGAAATTTAAAAAATCACCTTTATCCAACTGCCGCCGGCGACAGCAGGAAGGTGACGAGAGGCGACACGTTCAACATGAATTTTGTATCCTCCTCGATGATGTAGCGTGAATGCGTGATCGTATGCATGGAGGTCATATATCCTCATTGCTTGATTCGACTCTTTTACATACTTGGATTTTCGGTATAACACCAGACAAGCGATTGGTTTGCTTTTCGCTTCCCTTTGGTTCGTTTGTGGCCAACGATGTTTGGATTTCGGAAACAGAAATCTTCTACAGCTGTAGCACTTAATATGTGCATAAATTATAATTTATTAGAATAAATTCAATTCCAAGAATCCAAATGGAGTCTAAGGCCAGTCTCAGTGTGTTGTTTAAATGCACTGTTTCCAAAACAAATCCGCTGACAATGCATCAATGAAACGAATAATGAAACAACCTCCACAATGCATGAGTTTCATCTTGACGTTTTCTAGGCTGGGCAAAACATTTAATTACTATAAAATGATTGGATCACTGCAAGATGGTGAAACAATTTAGCCCTCAGTGGGGATTTCATCCCATTTCACCGCGTGGGAAACAACACCCGTGGAGTTTCACCATGGTGAAACTACTTCCTTCTCTCTCCTCTTCGTTTCATGCAAAAAGTACAACTTTGCTGACATGGCGCTCTAATAAATGTGCATGACATCCTGGTGAAACCTCCATTGAGACTGGCCTAAGAGTATTATGATGAGAATTTGTTGTATTTCTAGTTTAGTTTTATCAGGTGTTGAAACCAGGATAGTTTGACTTAGGTTATTTTTTCGTCCTAAAATTATGATAATCAGTCTGTTCGTTTGAGTTTATCTCTATCCGTCAGCAGTGTTTTATTATTGTAATAAATCAGCGAACAGTACGTTTATGAGAAAAGCGAACAGTGTGGAGAACAAAAATGTTTGTACTTAGGGATGTCAGATGGCTAGACTTTGAGGTCACACCGATTATATTACCAAAATAAGAAAATATTATAAAAAAGGAGACGAAGCTGACACGCTATTACACCCTAATATTCCGACCTACCTACCAGCACAAGTCTAAGAAATGCCCCGAAAATTCCGGCAGCAGATTGTTGCTGAACTTTCGTTAAGGCCTTGTTTAGTTCTTATAAAAAACTTTTCACCCCATCCCACTCCCATCAAATATTTGGACACATATTTGAAATATTAAATATATAAAAAATATTTAGTTGTGCAATTTATATTTACGAAACAAATTTTTTAAATCTAGTTAGTCTATGTTGAGTCACTAATTGTTATAGTAGTCAAAATCTTTTTCTTTTCGCGAAGAACTGAATCATTAGGAATCGCGCGGAAAGTTCTGCGCTGTTTCAATATATATTTTTTTCTTTCCGAGCAACACAATAATATAAGTGGTCAATGGAACCTCAAGTCTATTAGAACACAACCACCTGTTCTTAACGAAAACGTCCAAAAAGCAATACAAGGAGGCAAAGGAGCTCTGAATTTCAATTTACTCATCCATTCCTCACACAAATTTGCATCTAGAAACCAAACAAAACAAAAATAGTATTCCGCGCATGGTTTTATTGCTAGTGTGAGTGAATTTAAGATAACTTTCACAGGGCAACACGTCTACTGGTTTACCACTCCTGGTTCTGGTAGTGCAGAGCTTTCTGCTTCCTTTCTTGCCTTGGACGGCTGCTGCTGCTCGACCGAGGACTCCTCCCGTGCCTTCCGCGACCGCAGCAGCATGGCTCGCATGGCCGGCGTCGCGAACGACGACGACGACGCCTCCGCGGCCATGTTCATGTAACCGCCCATGTTTACCATGTTGGCGCTGGCGCGTTGGTGCGAGTGCCTGGACATTCCAGAGAGCATGAATGCGCGCCCCGACCGCGCGTAGCTATTCCCGTTGGAAACGAGCTGGCCCATCTCCTGCAGCTCTGCTCCCAGCGACTGCATCGCGGCGTCGCCGCCAAGCGCCGCCCCCGACTGCACCACCGCTTGCTGCCTGCTCATGAGTATCTCCATCGCCTCCTGGTGCGCGCCCCGCTCCGCCGCCGCCCTCGCCGCAGCGATGTCCTCGGCCGCCTCCACACGGACGCGCTCCCGCTCCACCTCCGCCGAGCGTTCCGCGTCCACCACCTGCTCCGGTCTCGCCACCACCGTGTCCCCCGCCGTCACGTCGACGTGGGTGCCTCCAGCCGTGTCCCTGTAGCTGCAGCTCACCTTGATCAGAGCAGTCTCACCGTCCGTTGCTTCCACGGCTGGAACAGTCAAGAACAGCAGGAAACGCCGCTCCTCGTCCGCGTAGAGCTCGCCGACGCGGACAGAAGCGGAGCGGCCGTCCTCGTCGACGCGGCTCTCGTAACGCCCGGACTTGATCGAGCCGACGTGTACTCCGGGGTGCCTGGAAGCGATGGTGACACGCGCATCCTGCACCACGACGGTGAGCAGGCCGCCGATGCACTGCGCGAACGCGTCCTGGATGACCGCCTCGTTCCCGATGTACGAGAAGGTGCCGGCGGTGGACTCAGCGATCACGTGCATAGCCGCCGCGTCGTGGTCGTTGCCGAACCCAAATGTGTGAACCGGCGCCGACCAGTCCCTGGTGCTGGTGGCCATGAAGGACGGCGGCACGAGCGCCTCGTAGTTGGGCGTGGCGCCGGCGCCGGGGCCCCGCGACCACCGCGGCGCGGTGTAGGTGTCCTGGCCGTCGGAGAGGAGTATGACGCTGGACACGGTGTTCCTGTGCCGGCGCTCCTCGAGCACCCTGGCCGCCGTCCGGAGCCCCTCGGCGATGTTGGTGCCGCCGCGCGCGACGAGGGATTCCACGGCGCTCTTGGCCGCGGCCTTCCCGTCGCCCGACATCCGGAGCAGCCTGGTGACGCGGCGCGCCCTGTCGGAGAAGGACACGACGCTGAGTCGGTCGTGGGGCCCCAGGTTGTCGATGACGAACCCCATGGCCTGCTTCAGGAGCGCCAGCTTCGCACCGATCATGCTGCCGCTGACGTCGAGCACCGTCACGAGGTCGAGAGGCGCGCGTGGCGCGTCGCCGGCCGCCGCTTCGGCATCAGTCATCCCGGGAGCCTTGATGTGCACGAGGACGGCGAAGTTGTCGCGCGACGAGTCCCTCGCGACGGCGGAGTACTCGGTGTGCGTCGTGACAGCCAACGTCCCACCGGATCTGAATGAAGCAGCCGCCTGGTCGCCGGAGGAGGGCGGCTCCACCTGCTCGTCGTCGTCGAACACTTGAGGCTCCTCGGGATGGAGCTGTGGCTGCCAGCCATGCAGCGGCACATGTCTCATCGGCAGTGGTTGCACATGGTGCATGCGCTCCGGCCGTCGCAGCGGCTGCGGTTGCGTGCGCGGCATCGGCGCCGGCTGCGGCTGCACCACGGACGGCAGCTCGCGCCAGCGCGCGTTGCAGAGCGGGCAGACGAGGTTGCCGTGCGCGACGCTGGCGGAGATGCAGTGGAAGTGGAAGGTGTGGGAGCACTCGGCCGTGAAGATGGCCTGCCCGCCGGCGGCGCCCATGGCGGCGAGGCATATCGCGCAAGGATTGCTCTGCACCCAAGCAAGTCATACAGAAAACTATCTTTCAAAAAGAATTTATTTATTTATCTGGAAAGCAAAAACAATCGCATGTCGAATATATAGTAGAAAGTAAAAAGTACAGGTGGAATTCTAGAGAGACAACTGCAGAATTCAATGGCGGATTTCAGGGCCTCACCTGGTCGGTACCTTCCATGTCGATCGAGTTGCTTCGAAGGATGATGATATTATGGAATGGAATGAAAAATGTTTACGAGGTGTATCTGTGGGACATATGAATCGGGTATATATAACAGGGCAGATGCTTCGACTGAAAGGAACGAGAAGTGCACATATTGTATATTGTGCTAGGTCTCCTTGAGGATTAAGCGATCGCCTACTCCAGGATTAAGCATCTGTTTTTTTTTTTTTGGAGGAAATGGATTAAGCATGTTCTGATCGATTCGGTTGTTCCGGCCCGGCTGAAGCGGAGTGCAAGGACCAAGTCGGGGACCAGGCTGAAGCCCAACATGGTCTGGCATATACCAGCCCACATAACTTTGAGCCCAAAGCCACAACGTCTCATGCCCAACACAGAAAGAAAAAAAATCTATATTATCTTCCTTAACTTTTTTTTTTGGGAAAGATCTCTCTTAAATTTTGTGAAAGTCTACTTTTCTTTCCTAAACTCTATATAATCAGGTAAAATACTTTTCTCAACTTTTCAAACCGTTCATCTTTACCTCTTTGACCTTGTTATAAGCAGTTTTGAAGGCGGTTTTGTTTTTATTTATTTATTTTGGCTGAATCTTTAAAAAATCATTGTAAATCACTGAAATTAAAAAATAGAAAATCCAATTTAGTTGAACTTCACATGAGCCATTAAACATAAAATATGGTATTCTTTAGTATAAAGTTTTTCTTGTGGCTTTAAATTGAAACTTTTATATAATTAACTGAAATAATTCGTAGCTGCAAATTCTTTGGTCCAATTATGGTAAATTTTTTATGGTGGACAAACTATTATATGGATTGATTGGTACTAAAAATTTTATACTCATTGAATCATGTATAGCTTAGTTACAAATTTATTTATATTTAGCAAGCATAAACATAAAAAAAAACTATAACTAAGCTATACACAATCCAATGAGTATGAAAAATTTACTACAATTTAAGAATGCATTAATTAGTCCACCATCAAAAAATGACCATAATTGGACCATAAAAGCTGCAGATATGAATTACCCATTTAATTAAAAAAAAATATAGATCTAAAGGTACAACAAAAGCTTTGTACTAAAATATTCTGTATTATATATTTAAAACTGCTTTTAATACGGTAGGGATGTAAAATGAATAGTTTAAAAGTTGAGAAAGGTGTTTAGTCTAGTTTTAAAGTTTAGGGAGATCAAATTGATTTTAGCGAAAGTTATGGGAGGTAATGTAAATTTTTTCCGCACAGAAACGGAGAAGCAGCAAGGAGGGGCCAATGGTTTGAAACGTGTATGCGTGGACACACACGACTGACGACCCTAGACTCTTCTTATACGAGTACAAGAAAACGTACACAGCAACACACACTCTGGAACGCGGAGCTAGCAGGGGATGTTCCGGCCGTAGTTGTCGTCTCTGCTAGGCGGCGCATCAGTGGCGGCGGCGGCGGTGGCGGACGAGCCCGAGAACTTGTCGTCGATACCGGCGTGGTAGAGGAGCGTCCAGATGTGCGTGATGAACTCGCCGCCCTTGCCGAGCTCCTTCTGGTGCGCGACTATGCTGCCGTGCGGCGCCATCGACACGATCAGCTCGCACCACAGTTCGGCCAGCGCCTCCCACAGGCCTTCGCCGCCGTCGCCGCCATGCGTCTCCAGAAGTTCTATAGCGAGCTTACGGCCTCTCGAGACTATGCCGACATCTGCTGGGCTGTCATGTGCCGGCCCCTGCTTCACATTGGCCTCCTCCTCGTCCTCGCCGCCGCCGTTGGTTACATCTTTTTTGTCGATCGCTTTCGCTTCGTCGAGGAGGACGTTGCACATGTACTTCACGGAGTTGCTGGCGACTGGGAGCAGCTTCGGCTTGTAGAACACCAGGTAGGCGCAGTACTTGGACAGCGTGGTGGCCACGAGCCTGTAGTCCACACGGCCTGATCCTGATCCTGATACTTCTTTGCTCCGAGTCCGGCGGCCGTCCTCCAAATCCATCAAGCGTTTCTTCGATCCTACAACGGACGGCTGCCGGCCACCGCCGCCGCCGGCGGCGTCTTTCAGCTCCAGCGTGCTGGTCGCGACGTGCCACACCATGATTCTCTCCATGTGCGTCTGAGCTTTGCAGTGCTCCGAAAGCAGCACGTCGCCTTCCAGCTCGGTCCTCCTCTTCAGGGACTCATGGCCGTCGACCAAACCTTTTCTGTTGTTCGCGAGCGTTGTGCATATCATCTCCTCTATGTCCGCGGGGACCGGCCGGAGGGTCTTGCACTTGTTGACGCGGAAGTCCTCGTCGCCGGTGAGCAGGACGAAGGACCTCGCCGTGTGGTACAGCTTCACGATGCACTCCGGGAGGCGTCGTCTCTGCTTCTTGGTCGCCTTGAGAAGGTTGAACTGTCCGAGAGAGCTGCCGATGGGCTCGGCGATCTTGCCGCAGCAGATGAAGTTCAGGACGGAGTTGAGGAAAGGGGAGTCTCGCAGCCACGGTTTCCGGACGTATTCGGTGACCACCATAACCTGAAAAGGTAAAGCAGGGGCGGACCATCAATTATTGAAGGGTCTCAATTCCACTATTCCAGATGTGATAAGAACAGGGAGCAGGGTGTGCCGTGACAGGATGATTGGAGGACAAATTGCACGAGGGTTAGCCTTCAAGTCTCTGTCTCTCTTTGTGAATGCCAAAGAGAAATGTAGTACACTCGTACTGCGAGTATTGGGTATTGTCAGATTTCAGCAAGCGAGTACTCCGTATATCGTACACGGACCATACTACTGTAGCACGCGTGACTGAAACAATTGCATAGTGTCTGTCTGTCTGAGAAAACAAAACTTCGCTGCAATATTTATAGCCATGTGCCGGAGCGGTACTAGTATACGTTTATCAAGCTCTCTCTGATTGGTGTCACGTAGTCACGGCACGTGCGTACGTACCTTGGTCCAGTCGGAGAAGAGGTGGATGAAGAACTCGCAGACCTCCATCCCGGTGACCATGCCCACGATGACAAAGGTGATGAGCAGGTCCACGTTCTTGCCATGGACGAGGTTAGACGAGCTCCCGTGGGGCACCCGGTAGTGCCGGACCGCCGACACGGTGATCCATACGGACACGCCGACCGTCACCACGAACAGCGCCGTGCTGACGACCGGGAAGCCGGAGCTGAACAGGATGGGGTACTTGGTGTAGAGCAAGTCCCTCGCGAAGCCCAGCTCCGTCCTCACCACCCGGAACGTCCGGTCCCGGCCGGAGCTGATGAGGTCGTCGAAGACCAGCAGCTGCGCCTTCGGCCTCTCGCTCTCGGCCGTCGCGACGCCGGCGAACTTCCTCCGTAGGAGTTTGCACAGCGCGAAGGAGAGGCACACGTCTCTCAGCTCTTTCCCGTGTTTCTTCGATTTCAGGAGCGTCCCATCGCACCCCCAGACCTTGGCGACGGTGACGGTGTCCTCCGCCGGCTTGTACTGAGCCTCGTACTGCTGGCTCTCCACCCTTTCGGCCTTCGCCTCGGAGTCGCCGACGATGAGGTAGTTGCAATCTTTCAAGCACAAGTCCTGCTGGTTATCCGAGCCCTTTGAGGGTATCTTGTGCTCGTGCTTCATGTAGTCGGTGACGAAGCTGGTGCTGGCGTCGCCATACCTGCCGTTGGCGACCTTGAACCGGACGATGCGCTCCAGGAACTTGGCGACCATGAGCGCCCAGAGCGCCCAGAGCGGGCACCGGAACTGGGAGGCGTGCGAGTAGTAGCGCACGTAGAGGCCGAGCGTGACGATGTTGTAGGCGCGCGTGAACTCGTGGACGGCGAGGTCGGAGCGGCGCGCGGAGACCCCGTAGCCGGAGATGGTGTAGACGCCCTCGTAGCCCGCGAGGAGGAGGATGCCCCAGAGCAGGTAGAGGTCGCTCCGGAAGGGCATGGAGAGCAGCATGGTGAACATGCCGAAGAGGAACCGCGTCACGGGCTGCGTCACGGCGAAGAGGAAGCCCTTGATGAGGTGGCTGGAGCTCCACAGCCGGTGCTGCGACGCCGTCAGGAAGTAGGCCAGCGCCAGCGCCAGCGCCACGAAGCACGCCTTCGTCTCCACGATGATGCGCAGCGCGCTCTCCGACACCAGACCTTGTTGCGCGTTGTGGCACGCCTCGTATTTGAGTGCCGGCGGCGGCGGCGCCATGATGGCTGCCATTGGTTGCCGAGATCGATCAGCTGGAGTAGGAGGACGAGACTCTTGGACGCAGACACGTACGATCCGAGACAAAGGCTGATGCCTCTGGTTCTGGTGTGCCCACGAGCAGCCGAGCAGGGCGCGCGCACCTGTATATACATGCCATCCAAGAGGCTTTACGATTCGTGCGAGGGAGGGTCCGGGCAGAGTTCATTGAAACGCATGGTTGGAAATCACTGAACAGAAGCGCCAGTGTATCAGTTGACTCCAATGATGACTCAAGTCAAGGGTGCAGGCTGGAGTGCGCCAACATGGCAGCTTCGTGTTTACGGCTTTACGCTCACAGAGAGGCTGCAGGCAGGTCGAGTCGTGTGAATATGACAAGCTTGACCTTCTTGAGAAGTTTCAGACAATCTAGGGTCTGCACTGAATGCATATTATGATTTATGAATGACTTGCGACTTGTGAGGTCTCCTCGAGCAGTATACATTTTTCCATAGTTAAAGCCCTGAAACTTGCTTGTGAGCTTCTCAGGTCGATTCTTTTTTTTTTCCTTTCCTTTCAGAGATCACAGGAGTCATTGGCTGCAACTTGTTCTTGAATAGCAACTTCACCTAATCCTATCGCCTTTGTTTTGTGAGCTGACAGGATGGCTGCCGAATTATATTGGCAACAGGAGCAAAGCGAGGGGGAAAAAAGAAAAAGTACCAGCAGCATTGCTAATAAGTAATAACACTAACATGTTACATATTCAGATTTAAAGGGCAAAAAATGACGAGGAGCATGAGCAATTGCAGGCTACCGGCCGGCTGTCATCGATCGGCATCGTTACGTTGTCGTTGACTAGTGAAATTTTTCTGTCGTGCTGAAATCTTGGATAAGATCATAGGCGGCATCAGAATTCAGATCCACGTTCTGTTTGGAAGTTGGAGCTCCAGGGGAGGTTGGTAGGAACCTCCTCCTAGGCTCCTACGAGCTAAGCACGCCGTCCACATGTGCTCATAAAAGACTAACCCATGACCGTGCCTCTAAAGTCTAAACCCTGCTGGTTGGTCATCAATTGCTAAACCTCTGAATCTGCCTACTGGAGCACTGGTGTCCTTAGTCCTTACCTTACCGGCGCTCCGGAGACCCACGGGATGGGGAAGAAAGCTTGAGGAGGGCAGGAGGTGTGGCCGCCTTGTGGGTCCTGCGTGTGATATGTGGGGTCCCGTGTTTTATTTGCTTTGAGTCATCAAATTATTGTCAGGAAAATTTCTCGTATTATGGTGAGTCATCATATTATTGTCAGCAAAATTTCTCATATTATTGTGTGGACACTTTACGTGACAAAAACACGTGAAATACTTCTCTTCTAGTCGCAAATATTTGATTGCGTGGATCTTTCTATATTTTCTTCACATTATTAAAGATCTCATGTATTATAATATTATATGAGACGACCTTTAAGACTACTGATTGTGGGAATGTGATCTCTCTGCCAACATATAAATTGTCAATAATTATTAGGTACCAAACAATATCTATTTTTTTAGAACCCTTTGTCATGATCGACGACATCTCTAAGTTTTCTAGGTTTGAGCCCATAGACCTGCAACACATAAATAAGGGAATGATGCTGCCAAGAGCTTCCCGATGTTTTCACAATGATAAACACCTAAACCGATCTATTAGGCAATGATTCTGTAAGGTCGTCTACCCACGTTCCTCTAGTTATCGTCAAAGCTCTTCATCACCAACTAAAAGCATCAAGCCCCAATGTGGTGAAAACTAAGATTTACTTCATCTACATCGACAGAGGCACTCAAATGACATCTACAAACTCTAGTTAGTCACTAACATCTAATTTCCACATAAGCTTGACTTTTTTGCTGAAATTTGGATAATGTTGAAATGTTGTGAGAGAAAAACACTGTTCCTTCGCTGAAAAGTACCGATGAAATAGTGCTTCAGAATAGGGTGATGTCTAGATTAAGATAAGATCAGATCCTATTAAACTAAGTTTTAATTCATCAATGACACATAGAAATGTACCTACACTTAGAAGGCCAACGACTACATTTATGGACCATAGAAATAAAGGGAAACAAAAAACCTAGACTCAGGCTATAATTGGTTGGGAGATTCAATTCACTTCAATCTTATGGGGCACCTTGCATGCCGCTGGTTAATTTAACATGTGTATTCCAATAACTCAATCAACCATGATACTAGGGTACTCGTTGTCTCTACAGTCTAGACATCAGCGCCTAGCTCCTCATGTGGAGAAAAAGGAAGAGGACAAAAGGGAAGAGGACCGTCTTTGGAACCAATAATAATGATAATAATGTATAGTAGGAGAGGAGAAGGATCATGATCTTAGAGACGCAGAGATGTACGATGACGGATGACCAAGAGGCAAGAGCTATATCAATAGGATGCAGGGTTCAAAATATCAACAAAATTTTAAGAGTTTCAACATTTTATAGTTACTGAGTGAAAAAAAAATACTTATACGGAAGTGAAATGAACGGGTGGGGTCATCTACATCGCCTCGTCACTTAAAATATTGGCAATGCTACACGTTGGCCAATTTGGACCCTAGCCCCTTTGGCCCACAAAACATCGAGTCGTGCAATCCCTGTATATTGGAGGCCCATGCACCCCAGCCCACACTGACATAAGCTTCCCTCTTGTGTCGTCGAATTTCGATTAGGAAGCAACTCTATAGGAGTTAGCTAAAGGACCATTTGGTCACTTCACTACTGAAGCTATTTTTTCTTCAGCTCTATGAATAACTTTATCGGTAGAGTAGAGCTATGGTTGTTTTAGTAAATTATTTAACAAAACAGCTTCGTATGCAATCTCCTTAAAATGTACTCTTACATAACACTATGTAGGGCCCACTAGCATGAGGTAAAGTTGTGTGAAGCTACTATTTTAGACCGCAACCCGCCCCAAACCTTTATGAGAGCATGATTTAAGGAGCTTCTTGGGTGAAGCCATTTTGTTTTATCTCATTTAGCACAAAACAACTCCAAACGGCTCCTAAAACCGCTGAAGAGCCATGTCAAATAGGATCTAAAAATATAATCTAAGATATATCATTTAGTCATTCTATGAAATAGAATTTCCTTGAAAAAAACATGGGTTCTCCTAGAGCTTCTTTTACGGTGTAAGTAACCTACCTATTTGTAAAAGGTTAATCTTCGAATTGTTTAGACTGTGGAGGCCTTTTGTTTGAATGGGACTGGAGGGGTTTTACACCCCTACAATATTTATTAAAAGAAAACAACAAAAGTGCCAGTTACAGAACAACTAGAAACGAACACAAAAAGAGAGAGAGGAAGAGGTACAGGGGTGAATTAAGAGACGAAAAGAAAACCAGGAAAAGTAGTACTCGCACTGCGGCTAGTTGAGATTTGCAATCTATTGGTCAATGCCTTGGGAGTAGCTTCTTTTTGCTGTTAACAACAACTGGAGCTCGGCTTTGAAGTTCTGCAATGCTGAGTGGATGCTTATGTTTATTTGTCAGTTTCTGGATTTCCAGATGATTCATGCCATAATAATAATGATTTTCATGAAAAAAAAAGGCACTCCTAAGTCCTAACTGATCCCTGAAATTTTGCAAGTTCTGAAATGGGCCAGAGTTTTGACTTGTCTGCACATTAATCAGGTCCCAACACCGAATGGCAAAGGGGCATTCCAGAAAGAGATGAGGTAACGATTCCTCCATGGCGACATTACAAAGCACACAGTTAAAATCTTTCAAGTTCATGTTTTTCCTTCTCAGCAATTCCCTTATACTTATTATGTCCTTCAAAAGAAATCAGAAGAACACCTTATGCTTTGCTTTGGCATTCACATGCCCACAGCCATTTGAAAACTAGGTGAACTGTCTGATTTTGAGTTTACAAGTGTTCTCTTTTACAATACAAATTTGTTCCACCACAAACGATTGCATTTAACTGTTATGAAATATTTGGTGTTAAAGTCATTTTGTTAGGTACTCCAGAAGAATGTCGTTTTGAATGTTGACACGGTCTTCAAAGAAGAACACAACTACCTTTTGTTATCAAATATTAAAATAGAGTCTATATATACTTTATAAAACTAGAGAGGAATGTACTTACATCATTTTTATATTTTCAAATTCAACCCAAAAAAATTGTTTGTACTCAAAATTTAAACTGAATGTCGTTTTGAATGTTGACACGGTCTTCAAAGAAGAACACAACTACCTTTTGTTATCAAACATTAAAATATAGTCTATCTATACTTTATAAAACTAGAGAGGAATGTACTTACATCATTTTTATATTTTCAAATTCAACCCAAAAAAATTGTTTGTACTCAAAATTTAAACTATTTGACTTAAGGCAATCTCAAAATTACTTTCTTTAAGAACATCGAGGGAGTAATGCTTATCCTATTTCATAATTATTTTGAATATGGCAGCCATCATGATATACTCAATCCATCCTAAATTATAAGACGTTTAACTTTTTTAACACCAAATTTTACCATTCGTGGTATTCAAAAATTTAGGCATAATATCACTTCTTTTTGGTATGACTCGATTCATTTATATAAGTTCTTCAGAAATGGCTTAAACTTGACCAAGTCTGCACATATTTTTTAAATAAGATAAGTGATGGATCAAAAAAAAGTTAAATATCTTATAATTTGAGTGTCCTCCAACAAAACAGGAGGAGAAGAACGTAACAGGCAACTCGCTGGAGGACTTGAAATGGAAATTGAGGTGCTACAGAAAGAAGATTGAGGACCTCAGGCACCTTCTGATATCTGAAGCACGAACGACGACAATGGCCATACTGCACGAACGAGGTACGTTTTGAAAAGTTCGTTTCTTTGTTTCAAATTATAGCAGTACAAATCATGATTCTGTACGTGTAGGATAGTAACACAGCAGCAGAACATCAAACCCATCTCCTGCCAAGCTCTGACCAACGCCAAAGCCTCCAACGTGTACCGTACCCCGTACCCAGTCACCGACCCCTACCTCGGTCGCAGCATCCCTTTTACGTACACTATTGCGCGGCGCACGCACCAATCGACGACACGCCGGCGGGCGCACAGCTTATGTATGATTAGGTACTGAGGAGGAGGTAGTAGAGTAGCGTACATAACACCGTCTACTAGTGAACACGGGCAGGCAAAGAGGGTGGGAACGCCGGCCACCGCGCGCATCAGATCGAGGTCAGTTGGTGAGCGCGACGGCGGCCTCGTGCACGAGCGGCTGGGTGGCGTGCGCGACGCCGTCGGCCTCGCGCTCCACCTGCTCCCGGCACGCGTCCCGTGCGCCCGGCTGGGACATGCGCTTGACGAAGGCGGCGAAGCGGCGCCAGTTGTCGGGCTGGAACAGGTCGGGCCCCATGCGCAGGTACGTGAACGCCACCATGCGGTCCTCGGCGGCCCTGTCGGCCGCCGTGGCCACCACCTGGTCGTGCGCCGTCTCGTCGTAGCGCGGCAGCGCGTTCTCGCCCGCCAGCCCGACGCCGGCCTCCCGCGCCGCGGCCGCCACCTGCTGCACCAGCGCCTCGGGCCTGCACTGCGCGTCCTGCGGCTGCTCGTGGTCCCGCATCTCCACGCACGTGAAGTTGAGCACGGCGCCGTGGCGCGCCAGCATGCGCGCGATGGGCGCGTACCCGTCGTGGTGCCGGGTGTTGTAGTACCCCGCCGTCAGCTCCGCCGCGTGCGACCGGGTGCCGTAGTGCCAGTGGATCCCGGCCACCTTCACCGAGATCTTCACGCCGGGGGAACCCGTGTACACCCCCGTCGCCGCCGACAGGATGCGCTCGCCGTGCTCCAGGAGCATCTGCGAGTACCAGCTCATGAAGAACTGCCCGTACTCGTTGCTCCACCCGCCCTCGCGACGGAAGAAGCCCGTGTCCTCAGGCCAGTTCTTGTAGCCGCCGGCGTCGCCCGGACCACCGTTGCCCCACTCCGGCTTGCCCACCGACTCAGCAGCCGCCTTCAAGCTACTCAACATGTACTGCATAGATGCACTAGCTCTGATCAGAATCATATATCCGAGGGAGGGAGAAAACAAACGAACGAAGCATGGATTCATGCATTACCCTGTCATAGCACTGGAACTCGCCGATGCCAGGGAAGGACCAGGTGCCGTCGCTCTCCGGGTAGGACGGGTAGCGCAGCTCGCCGGCAGGGCCCATGCCGACCTGGATCTCCACGATGGTGTTGCCCATGAAGGTGGCGAAGTGGTCGCGGAAGGCGCGCATGAAGTCGGCGTAGCACTGGATGGGCGTGCGGCCCTTGAGCACGGGCAGCGTGTCGCAGCCGAGGGAGACGTACTCGTAGTTCCGGCGGCCGCTCCGGTCGGTGTAGGCCAGGTCCTGGTCCTTGTCCATCTCCTCCACAACCCATCTCGGAAGTGGTATGCTGCAACGTCCAAAGCCAAGTAGAGTAGGTAGCTCGTCGATCAGTGTCTTAATTCACAAACCTCATCAAAACCTTGTTATACATCGACCTGCCCGACCTACGCATGCAGGATCACGTGGCAGGAAACTAAAAAAAAAGCATATCTTCATCAGGAATGCAGGATTATGGGTTCTGCAGCCTGAACCTCTCTGGTCACGGATCTCATGGCAGATCACATGCCGAGTCGGCAGGAAGAGGAAAAGGACAACTTTTCTTCAGGTTATCAAGGGTAATGGATGGTGAACTTGTGGTTCTCCGTGGTTCACAATGGTTCACGGGGACCTTATTGCGTTCAGTCCACACCCAGTAGTGTGTAGTGGATGCAATTTTCAGACTTCTCGTGAAAAAAAGGTCCAGTTAAAAACAAAGGAAAAAGTGCTGATCTTTCTCAGCCACTGACTTTGACAGTTCTCGGCATCACGGAAGGCCCGTTGTTCACGAACAACCCCGAGCTAATCGACGGTAAAACTCGTGAAGGTGTGTGAAAGATTTCTTCCTTAATCAGATATCAGCATGCAGGTTTCGAATATATATAGTATTATAGTACTGATCTTTGGTGCATTTTCTTTCGTCAAAAAAAATTTATGTCAAGAGATTTAGTTTAATCTAGAGAATGTATACTATGTGAGGCAAGAACAAAAACACTGATGAGGCAGCATAAAGTAGTATAAGCAAAGAGTCGAAGAATAAAAGGCAGAGGTAGACACGTACGTGACTGAATCGCCGACGTTGCCGCCGCACTGGTGGAAGGACATGACGGCCTGGACCTTGAGCCCGGTCTTCCTGGCCATCTCCATGAGCTCCATGTACCCGTTAAAGTTGTACTGCCCGGGGCCATCAGCCTCGGCGATGCCCCACCAGACGTCCACCATGATGCCTTCCACCCCGGCGCTCTTGAGCGCCGCCAGGCTGGCCTCGACGGCCTTCCGGCGGTTGAGCGAGTTGCCGTCCTTACGCACGGTGTCGAGCGGCATCATCACGAAGACGGGCACACCGGCCTTGGTCTTGAGCTCGGCGGCGACGTCGGCGTGCTGCGCCTCGTCGGGCGTGCTTCCTTCCACCAGCGCCTGGCACGCCATGGCGAGGTCTGGCTTCACGGCGTCCGGCGCCTGCGCGGGCGCCGCGTCCACCGTCATCGTCTGCATCTGGAGCGCGGGCGCCGGGGCGGCGGACGCCGACGCGGACGGCGCCGACACGGTGGCGGCCGCCGCGACGACGGCGGAGCGTGGCGCCGTCGGTGCCGCCGTCACGGCCGCGCCGGTCTGGTGGGCCAGGTTGAGCGCCATCATTCACAGCGGTTGGTTGGTCGGATCGGATCGGATTGGACTCGAATGAGCGATGAGATCAGAGCACCAAGAACGAAGAAAGAGGAAGGATGGCTGGCTGGAGCGAAAGAGAGAGAGGGAGATGGATGGATCTTGCTTGGCCTTGGTGTCTGGAAATGGATTCGGTCCGGGACCCTGGGGACTCTCCCCTCCTGCTGCGATGTGACGGCGATCTGGACTGGGGATTCGGATGTTTATTAATTACGGGGAGGAAGGGGAGGGGAGCACCGGGCCGCGGGGTTAAATAAGGCTGGCGGGCACGGGCGCCCCGCGCGACGTGGCGCGCGGTGCGCCGGTGAGCGGGAACGTGAGGCGGTGACGGGAGGTGGAGGTGGGGGACGAGCCGGGAGCGGAGGGGCAGCAGCGAATTGGGGGATGGGCGGCGGACGGCGGACGGGCACGGGCCTCCCGCGGACGCGTGAGTGAACCGGCCTCGAAGCGTCGTGTGGGTGGACGGCGACGTGTTTGGGCGGGGACTGCGCGCCGGGCCACGTCGCGGTCCAGCGTGGAGAGAGGGCGGCTGGATGCGCGACGCGTGTCCCGAGGAACAGAACATGGGGTGCGGTTTGGACGGTGTTGGGCTGTTGGCTGTGTGTATGCTGCAGGGCCGTGTACTCCGTGCGTGGGCATGAGATGCCGCGGAGCGGTAAAATTGGTCGATAACATGGTGTTTTTTCGTGACTGTGTTTTGCGTGCGTGATTTTTATAGTGTTTGTTGTCCTGAACTAAAAAACTATAACATTTGGCTTAATTGGTTTTGAGAAAATCGAAGCCCCGCCAAAAAAAGAGCTTAGTCACCTTTATAGTCTAATGGAGGTCTCCTATTCTAATAGATATGGAGACGGCGAGAAGATTTTATTTGTATTGTCGGTTTATACAAATCTACATTGTGTAGCACGGTCAAATTTAACGTGTAAGTTAATGTTATAGGGTCTAATTGGTTGTCTATCTGTATTATGATATATTTTAGACTTTGTGCACTTTGCTCGTGTTTAATTATCTGTGTAGACTCTTATACAGACTTGCATTATGCTCAAAATAGATTTAGTGTGGTACGAGTTAGTACTCGCACAAAAATAATATATACTCTTATCCCTAAACATCTACAGTAATTAATAGAAACACATGAGACCTCAAGCAGATCTTGAAGGTGATTACATGCAACGAAACAACCAAACACAATTTTATGAAATGTGTCTTCTCTATGCAGAATAACCAAACATTAAGGGGCTATATATGTTTCCACCGGTTTATGTTATGATGTACGTATAAGATATAAGTTTGGATAAGAGTGACGTAAGCAACTAATTGGATTTTGTATCTGCTTTGAACTTAGCTAATGCTACATCAAGTCTACTTTAAGTACCATGCAGATATTCACAAGAGAGTATAGACACAATGTTTGGTTTGAGAAATGAGGCGGTTCATCTTCTCTACTCATTTCTCATTTGTCTTGGTTGATTTATATAGTGGTATATGTTTATACATCATCACTTTATTCCCCACAAACTAATAATTATTATTAGTATGATGAATGAACTTATGGTCAACTTATCTAGGACGGAATGGCTCCTCAAATCAAACACCACACTGGAAATTTAGAGCTTATTTGACAGGGCTCTGGCTACTCTGAACATGGCTCCGGCTCTGGCATCTCTGAAGAAGCAGCTTCTCTAGAGGAGCTAAAGCCGTTCTAGAAAACATTTGGCAAAACGGCTCATCCAGTCAATAAAGAGCTATGCAAAACTCGTTTTTTAGACTTCTCCTGTGCAGGCAAAAAATGGCTCCGAAGCCCTTTTCAAAACAGCGTTTAGCACAGCTCTTGTAGGAGCCGGAGCTGAAGCTCTGAGCCCTGTCAAAGAGGCTCTTTCAGCTCCGAGCCCTGTCAAAGAGGCTCTTTCAGCTCCGAGCCCTGTCAAAGAGGCTCTTTCAGCTCCGAGCCCTGTCAAAGAGGCTCTTATATAAAAACTAACACGCGTACAAATAAAATTAAAGAAAAAACAAAGAAACCAAAGACCAATAGTGTCGGATGGGGCGCATGGAAATGGACCATGATGGGTGGTCGGCGCTGGGCAAGCCAATTGCTCTGCGAGTTCTCACGCGGTGTCACATGCCTGCAATTCTGAACACACGCTACGCACGGCAAAGAAACCCAAACAACACTGCACCTCTCTCGCCTATCCTTGTGCAGCCAAGCCAGGCTAAACTTGCCCCTGTTATCTTGACCTAGCAAAAGACCCAAGCACACCCTGCCTGAATCACTCGCTGATCCGAGCAACTGGGGGCATGTTGCATCGCGTGACTTCGCGCCAACGCCGGAAGAACATGAATGGATTGCGATGGGCTACCCTCCTATCCACACGAACCAAAATCCAGAGCCCGATTGCTCTGAGCATGAAAAATCGTGTCTAGTACTAGTATATGCGGGAGCAGGAGGATCACGTGACACGTGACAATTCACAAGCTCAGCTCCTCCTGCAAAGCAGCCATGTCCCGTAGTCCTCCAGCGACAGTTCTACACACTTCCTTCGACTTTCCTTTTCCTTTTTATTTTTTTTTTGTATTTTTTTGCCTAGCACATTATTATAGCAACAGAAAAAAAAAGGAAAAGAAAAGAAACTTCCCCAATAGGAGGATGAGGAGGTGCGATAGCGTTCGGTTTGTGGCTCTCCGAACTCTAACAACGCACGACGCCAATGCGACCGACCAGCACACGCCTCTGAAAAATAGCAGACGGGAGGGGGCCAAAAAAAGAAAGCGTAGAAAGCGGCGGAACGGGGCTGCGACGTTTGCGTTCGTTTAGGGCTGGAGGAGGCCAGATTTGGCGTCCCCTCGTCGCTCGCCTCTTTTGGTCTTTGCACGAAACGTGGGAGGCTGGGAGAGCAACCCGGCGGAAAATATCCCCTCGTTGCCATCCACTTCATCCACCTGGCCTGGTGTCATGGCACCCTCGATCTCAAATTGATTTCAATTTTCAACAAATCTTTAACGCAAAAAAAAAAAACTGGATAGGACTGAGATTACTCTCTTGTTTCTTTGAGGCTGAGATTTTAGAGTTTCAGAGACTCAACCGCGCGGGGTTCCAAGTGTACGTACGATATTTAAAACTTTACAGTGTGTTTCGTAGTAGCTGTTGCTTTCGTTTGAACCGAAAGCAAGGGGTACACTTTCAGCCTTTTCAAGCTAGAAAGAGAAGATAAGTTTTATAAAGTTTGACTAACTATTGTCCAAATAGTTTATGAAAAAAAACTTACACTAGAATATTTGTATTTAAAATGTCTCTGAATGATACTAATTCATTAGCAAATAATACATATTTTTGGAGAAACTAGTAAGGGTTAAAATTTGTGTCACTTTTGACGATCAAAACAATGCATATCATTTTGCGTGTTCCCATTATTATCCACAAATCGTACTATTGTGCTCCAATTTCACTTATGAGTTTTTTTTAGGTTGTCTTATATGAGTTTACGACAAGGCAGTGTGAAATACTTCCTCCATTTTAAATTTTAAGATATTTATGGTTTTCTCATAGGGGTTTGAACAATATATCATCTCATATCTTCTCAAAGGTTTTGGATGACTTTTTGTATTGTATGTTGTATCTCCAATTTTTCCACATGGGTTTTCAAATGAGATAAAGATAGTGTAACCTACAAATAACAAAAGGAGTTAAACTTATGAACCTATAGTTTTAGAAAGAGAGGGAATCCACCACCAAGCTATCGTTGTGTTTATGTAACTTTGGTGCATAAGCCATCCCGTTTCATTTTTTATCTCATGTTAGCATAATTGCTAGTAAGCTTATGTCATACCATTTCCACCTCTTTTTTCAAATTAGGTTTAGAAATTTATACAGCATATCCGTACAAATTTCATGCTTTTACAGAATTTTTTAGATTTGGGCATTATTGTACAATCTCTCTATGCTGAACTCGAGAAGTGATCTCATTACTTATAAAAGGTTAACTATCTTTGATCTTAGAATAGAGATTAACAATTATCTTAGTTAATTTGTTGCCACAGGTGTCGCTCGGTCATCGGTACTTTCAGGACAAGCTACGCTTTCACATGCATAAATTCAATAGAAAAAAAATACAATATTGTGTTCTTTTACTCTGTTTGGCTGATAAGCCCTGATTTGTTATCAAAGAAAAATGGCTGACAGACCAAAACGGCTGATTGGCTGACAAACTCAGTACCCGTAGAAGCTCAAAGCATACTCCAAACAAACCAAAACCGTTGAAAAACATTCAGATACGCATTTGTCAGTTTGCTGTACCGCACAAGATACAGACACCGCTGAGGGAAGGGCTGGCTCCAGGAAAATTTAGACAACAGAAGGTAACATAAAAGGTTTCACTCAACCATGGCAAAATCTTTAACGTTAACTAGCAATAGCCACATTGGTAATAGGTTCATAAAACCAGAACAAAAGAACTACGCAGTTATCAAAAAGATTCAGATAAGTATTTATGCCAGCTCACTTGAACTGCTCAAGGTACAAGAATCCTCTCTAGTAACCACCCTTGAGATCATTGACCACATCATAAGGAATAGGAGTGACTGTCTCAAGCGTAGCACCCTCAACCATGAAGCCAGGTTTGGGTCCCACAGGTTGCCTCTTGGTGCTGATCACCTCACCACGGGCCTTGGCATCCGCCTTGAGCTGGTCATTCTTGGCTTTCCTCAAGCGGAACTCCTCTGTGCATCGGGAGGGCTGCACATGCTCCACACGTACATGGATACGCTTCCTGATGATGCGGCCATTAACCTAGAAACAGCAGAATTAAGTCAAGTATTACCATGGCAATTCAGTCCAATTAGATGCACTAACTGATAACAAAAAAAGAGGCACGTCAAAGGGCATCATCACTTAGAAAAGATGGGTAGGGGGTATGCAACTTTGCAAACAATCACAACAAACCATATAATAACTTTACACATGTGAACAGAAAGAAACTAAACTACATATCCAACAGTTAAGGTTCAAGTGAAAGGGAAACAAGTCTTAGGCCTTGTTTAGTTCGCGAAGGGAAATTTTTCGCAACACTGTAGCACTTTCGTTTGTTTGTGGTAATTATTGTCTAACCATGGACTAACTAGGTTCAAAAGATTCATCTCGTCAATTCCAACCAAACTGTATAATTAGTTTTTATTTTCGTCTATATTTAATACTTCATGCATGCGTTTAAAGATTCGATGTGACGGGGAATCTTGAAAAATTTTGGTATTTTCGGTGGAAGTAAACAAGGCCTTACTATGCAAAGCAAACTTGAACAAAACAAGGCTTGAAGCATAAGTGCACAACCATAGAGGTGTATGCATATTGATCCGTGTAATATACATCTAATGTGCATACATAATGATCAATATCAACACGAACTTGTACTATGTAAAGAAAATAGTAAACACAATTGTAGAGTTAAATTTACATATGTATCATCCAAACAGGCTCCCCTAACTGATACTACTGGTAACAGAAGAGGTGCCAGAATGACAGAACTTGATGTATGCCCATCACACGTATGACGTGTGCCACAATACCCTCTCTCGTGGAATACCACGCCACCCCATGGCTTAAGGGGTAAGCGCTCGGCCTAGGGCAAAGAAAACAGGGAGAATCGAACAGTTCTGACACATCAACACTCAATGTTATTGGAACAGTTGTCAAAATGAGAAAATTTTCACCACGCCAGGACTTGATAAAGTTCAAGTTCTGAACACCCGGTAGTTCTAAATAACTGACTGTCAAATAGGAATGTGAAATTTAAAGGACAACTACATCAATTTGGTACTAATCAACACGAATTTGACATGAAACAAAAAAATAGTGTACTCACAATATTGATCGTCGAACAGTACAAAGAGTTACACTACGTCACACAATTTTCAAGAGTAGTTCAAACTTCCCTATACTACCAAAGTACAATCCATCACTCTGCACGGCTTAAATTACCAAAAGTACGAGCAAATTTATGTGATAGTGCAACATTATTAGTATAATATACATTCACCAACGAACGAATCGGTTTTTGTTCCAAAAAATGGTCTCAGGCGCACGACCACACTAAAAACTACTGTCAATAACCAAAACTTTCACTGTATAGGTAGCAGCAGCACAGATCTAGCAAACCGACCGCGGGCGTTATACCTGCTTGTTGATCTCGACACCGATGGCGCGCTTGGTGACGTTCCAGACGCGTCCGGTGCGGCCGTGGTAGAACTTGTGCGGCATGCCCTTGTGCACGGCGCCGTTCACCTTGACGTCGACGTAGGCGCCGATCTTGTAGGTGCGCAGGTAGGTGGTGAGCGGGATGTACCCCTTCTTGCGGAACGCCCGCGCGAACAGGTCGCGGGTCCGCGACCGCAGCCCGTGCCCCGCCGGCATCTTCTTCCTCCTCCTTCCTGTGGCTGGGCGGCGGCGGCGGCGGCTACTGCGGGAGTGTGCGGGTGCGGCGCTAGGGTTCGCGAGGCACGGGAGGTGGCAACTTATTTATAGGTCATCTTTGGGCCGTGGCCCGGGAGCGATAACTCTGTACTAGTTTTAAGATGGGCCGTCATGGGCTGACCCTTCTTGCGTTACTGGGCTGGGCTTTAGGTCTGGTACGAAGTACGAACTGAGGCCCATGACGAAATCGGACTCGAATTTGATGGATCCGGCGCCGGTACAGCATATATAGCCCATAGCGGCCCTCCAAAATCTCTCGCTTTTTTGACGCGTGAAGAAGAAAAAGAAAGAGAGCACTGAGCACCATTGGATTTCGACAAAAAAGCGAGCCAAACACGATGGCCGGAGATACACCAGTGCCCTCTCCTACTGCCACGCCGGTGGCGACAGCAACCACCGGCGACAAGTCCATCTGCAACCTCCAACCGGACACCATGAACAAGCCCTCCCTCTCTGGCGGCGACATCGTCCAGCGCAAGGGAAAACGCCGCCACGACGACGCAGCCTGCACGGCCGTGCCGGACGACAAGGGCGAAGAGAAAAAGGCCAAGATCGACAAGGCGGTCCGCCGTTCGAGCCTCTGGACGCGCCGCCGTGCGGACGCCGCGACGTCGTCGCACCTCGAGGTTCATGTTCCTGAGCGTGAGGCTCGCTTCTGCATGCTTCCGAGCTGCTGCGACTCCTCCTGCGGCGGTAGTATTCATGGCAGGAAGTGGCGGGTTCAGAAACGAAGCAAATAGGGGGCTTCATATTCGAAGCCTCCAAGTCTGAGCTAGCGGAAAATTAGATGATGTAATCATGGAGTAAGTAATAAAGAACACAAGTAACAGTATCGTCATGCTTATTGCTTCGAATGCGAGTCATGTTGATGCTTCGATTTCAGATTTCAGATCAAGGTTTTGTGGTAAACTTAAATAAATGTTTTAAAGTGCCACGTCGAGTCACTGAGCTTGTGCACCTCAGGTTGAGGTTGTGCAATCTATTCCTGCGATCTGACATCTCAATCAAACCACAGAGATTACCATCATCCAGTTAGTGGTCAATATAATGTCAGATGTAGGTCAAAGCTATATAGGCACGTAACAATTATGAACCCAGCATTACTGCAAATTCGTAAGGCATTAAATCTTAAGCTCAGACCACAAAGGGGGCAAAACGTTTGAACAAGCACCTGTTTTACCACTGGACAAGGTGTTGAAACTTCAGAAGCTACATAGTACCTTGCAAGATCTGTTTAACCACTGTTCAACCATTAATTCACAGATTTAAACCATTACACCAGAAAGTTTAGGTCCAAGCTCGCTATGACAGGAGCGGCCTAATGTTCTCCTAAGATAGGATACCAAGAAATCTGTCGATGATAACCTATCTATCAATGATATAAATAAAAAACTACAAGCATAATAAAGGAAAAATATTCTAATGGTGATGAGAACACGGTGGTGATCACTTCCAATGAAAAGTTCATAGCTGCGGAAGGTAAAAAGTATTTGGAGCTGTTCCACTCGGAGTAACACTGCTCTGAGATTTTAATTGGCACAAAGGCTGCTGGATCTGAACTGAACCAGATGAAAGAACAGTGCCCGGTTTCAATTGGCACAAAGGCTGCTGGATCTGAGCTGAACCAGATGAAACAACAGTGCCTGGTTTCAATTGGCACAAAGGCTGCTGGATCCGAACTGAACCGGATGAAACAACAGTGCCCCCAGGTGCATGATTTGAGGAATTATGCCCACTGGAAACCCCGATTTGTGAAGTTGCTGCCACATAGCTTTTCTTAACATAAACCTGTCGTCTGTCCTTTTGAGCACCTTGAGCAAGTAGTATGTCTCTAGGATGCACATGCTTATATTGAGGTGTGCTCGTTGACTGCTGACCTAATGGCTGATTGGTATTGTAATCAGATAATCCCAACTGACGTGCCAAATTAGCAAGTGATTCCTTTGATAGTATACCAGGCGATGGAACTTGTGAGCGTTGTGTTCCCTGAGCCTGAGTGTTCGGCGAGGAGTACCGTGAGAGGGGCACTCCAGTGCCAACAACTGTGTTAGGAGCAAGCTGAGGATATGATGGTGGTCGGTACTGGTGTCCCTGATATCCCATTGGTGCACCAACAGGAAACTGAGGGGGGTGCCTCTGAAAAGTTTCAGCACTAACATGGCCTCCTGGTGAAATTTGTGCAGGCTGAGATGCATGAAACCATGCTGGCTGCACCAGGCCATAGCTAGGAACAGAAGGTTGCAGATGATTACCATTTGAGGATGTATAAAGTGGAGCAACCTGGGCACCTTCTGATCCATAGCTCGGGATAGTTCTTGGCATAGTAAAACCAGTTACATTCACAGAACACTGCGAGGATGGTAATGTTGTGACTGAGCGATTGAAATGCTGAGGTATTCTTCGTTTAGGATTCGGCTGGCTTTTGTTTTTGGTTTGCCTCAGTCTCTTCCACTTTGAATCCTTATCTGTAGCATGACAATGCTGGTCCCAAAAGGGACAGGGAGCATGACAGTCACAGACATAACAATGGCACTGCATTTAAGAGATAAGCACACGAATGAAAATGTGTCCATGCCACAGCCTGCAGGAGTAGACTAAAGATTATCATCTGCAAGCAGAGGAAAGGGAATTAACTACTGACCATACTACAATGGCTTGCATGAGAACTGGTGCTGAATGGCAAGGTAGCACATAGATGGCGTGGATGAGGGAAATCCCTGCATGCTATCTGAAAAAGGAACATACAATTGTCAGTCCACATTATTAACCTCCCTTTAAAGCTGGAGCACTAAGATAGCTCCTGAATGCATAAGCACAAAAAATCATGAGAATATCATATGTAGTAGTAGTATTACTAGGGAACTGGGAACCCCTTTAAGGACATCCATAATGTGCATCAAGGAATCAACATGAGATTCAAATACGTAGATACATCAAAACATCAACCTGAACTTTTTAAATGATCTAGCTGATGCATTGACACTATTGGTAGAGTATTGCAACAATCATAATTATAAACAAGTTCCTCCCCACAAGTAACATTGGTCATCATATCATTACACGAGACCGAGCGGCTGAGCGACGCTCCCCTAGCCTCCGCCGGCGGCCACTCAGGCCGCCGCCGGCCACCACAGCAGTAGCCCTGCCCCCCCCCCCCCCCCCCCCCCCCCCCCCCCCCCCCCCCCCCCCCCCCCCCCCCCCCCCCACACACCCCCCCCCCCCCCCCCCCCCGC
>Ga0182004_10000011_pt1 | contig 59303 bp, 48 predicted proteins | sample Sormic07211540_1_FD_120479 | JGI IMG/M metagenome (GOLD analysis project Ga0182004, IMG submission 120479) | Endophyte microbial communities from Sorghum bicolor roots, Mead, Nebraska, USA - 072115-40_1 MetaG | ecosystem: Host-associated > Plants > Roots > Unclassified | place: USA: Nebraska...
CCCATACAGAAAACCCATTTTAGGTATCAGGAGAGGCATAACCCAAATTTAGGTATTCTCTCTCCTCGAGACCCATTTGCAGAGAGTGTTTTCTTTTAGGTCTCATTGCTGGAGAAGACTAAATATAGGTATGGAACCTTTTACCTGTAGCGCTACCCAAAGGATAAATGAGTCTTGTATTTTAGGTGATGATTGTTGGAGATAGTCTTAGACACCAGCAAGAGCGTTTCTCCTAGACACGTTTGCCGCCGGTGCACCTCACCTGGACGTCTTCAGCGAAGAGCGCAGCTGCGCAAGTGCTCGAGGTGTACACGTCAATGGCACGCGGGCTCCACGCAACTCTACGTGGCCCTTGTGCACTACCCCCCCACGTGAGCTCCGCGTCCCTGACAAGTGGGGCCACCCATCCCGCCGTTTCCCCGCTCGAATTGCCAACCGTTGGATTGTCCACCAGCTCGATCTCTCCCCCTCCAGCCCCGTGATCGCGATTCTTTTGGGCCCACTCGCAGAGAGGGACACATCGGCACGGCACATGGGGTTACAGGTGAGAGAGAAAACGGCGGGGTCAGCAGCAGGAGTAATAAAAAAATAAGGCAATTTCTAGGTATTTAGGCGCAGGCTCGTATTATCCCCTCGCTAATTATTTAATATAATCAGATTCGCAGCTAATTAAAATCTGGAGGAAGTATATCTTTCCCGCAAGGAAAGAAGAGAAGAAAATAGAGGCGGAGAGCGAGGCGAGGAAGGAAGAAATCGAAGAAATCGAGGAGGGGATTGGATTGGACTGCGACTGTGGTTTGATTCTCCCCCAACGCCGCGGTCCTCATCCAGAGTCCAGACCGAATCCCAAATCCCTAATCGTGGAAAGGGATCCCAAATCCGGCGTCCAGTCCAGTCCAACCTGTAGTTGATACCCCACGCCGGCTTGGCTGTCCGTCCGTCCGTCCTTGCCCCCAATTCCGATTGACCGGAGAGGAGTTGGATCAGGAGGGAGCATTGGAATGGCCGCCGCCGCCGCATAGGATGGAGCTGGATTCCTCCGGCCGCTGCTCGGCTGCCCCCGTGGATGCTGTGATCGTCGCGATTGGAGGTGGAGGCGAAGGTTCTCTTCAGTAAGAGCTTTGAAGAGCTGCGGTGTAGCTGGTTGCGTATGGAGGAGAGTGGCGGCAGCAGCGGAAGGCGGGAGGACGCGGCGCCGCCGTGGAAGCCGAGCGAGGCCACTGCGTTCGCCCGTTTTGCGGCGGCCGCTGCTTCGCCGGAGGCGTCCCCGTCGGCCTCCGCCAATGGGGCTGCTGCCCGCGTCAGCAGCCTTCATGGGGTCAAGCGGAAATCGGTATTGGCTTGCTCGCAACCCCTTGCTCTGTTGCTTCCGCACCATCAAATTCATGGGAAGTATGATGAAGTAGCTCTGTTGCTTCCACATCATCAAATTCAGGGAATTATGAGGAAGCAGCGTGTTAGTGTAGCTGAATTCCCTTTTCTTTTCTATTGATGATGAACTGAAACCCGTAGACTGATCATTTGACTGTCGCGTCAAAGTTGTTGCTTGATTGGTTGCTTGTGCATGGTTTCTATTCAACCTTTTACTGGTCTAACTGGTTTATTTCTGGTCGCCGATGGACTCGTGTGTTATTGTGGTTTCAGGCAAAAGCTTACATTTGCAGGGAGGTTTGAAATTGATAATGAAAGAATTTTAACGCTTAATAACATTGACTAGTGTGTCTGGTAAGAATGTTCTAGGATGTAGCACTCACCTCTTGTTGCTTTAGCATATTCCCTTGCTAGTGTGTAGTTAATGAGTGTTTTGGCTAGCTCTTTTCAGACTTGATGAGCATCTATGTATCATACAACACTTGCGTGTGATATATTGTTATATGTTTCTTCCTTGTGTGTATGTGTATATTGATGTTCTGTTCTCTTGTATAAACCCTTCTTTCATGTGATATTATCTTCAAGCCTATCATACAGCACTTGCTTGTGACATATTGTTATGGGTTTCTTCCTTGTATGTATGTGTAATGTTCTGTTCTCTGGTAGAAACCCTTGTGACATTATTTTGTTACTTTTGATGCCCTGCTGTTCACTGACTCTTTTTACAATGCAGTTTGTTGCAAGATTGACAGCAGGCATCATTCAGACATATCTACAATGTGATCCTGAGTTTAAGTACTCAGAGGTTCTAAATCCAAAACGCTTCCTCACCAATCCCTCTACCCCAGCCCACAATGATGGGCTTGACAATGCAAATTGGGACCTCATATTGTATGTCAACTTGGAGTTGGTTAATAAGATGTCAAACAGAAGGTTATTCTTCTTTCACTTGGTGTTTGTTGTGCCATATTTCCTTGTTTCATGATATTGAACTGTACCTTGTTATTATTGTACTTAGGTTTATTGTCAAGGAAATGCTTGGGCAGGGAACTTTTGGTCAAGTAGTTAAGTGCTGGGACACAGAAACTAATGACTATGTTGCTGTGAAGGTGATAAAAAATCAGCCTGCATTTTACCATCAAGCTATCATGGAGGTTTCGTTATTAAGAACGGTATGATGGTTCATTAGGAACTAACTTCAGTTTGCTCAATAAGTGCAACTAACAATTACAATTGTTGATGTACTTGGCTACTTGCAGTTAAATCAGAAATTTGATCCTGATGATCAGCATAACATTGTCCGTATGCTTGATTATCTGTCGTTTCAAAATCATTTGTGCATAGCTTTTGAGATGCTGGGTCAAAACCTGTAAGCTGATTTCTTAAAACCTTTATGCCTAGCAGTTTCATCCCTTTTTTTTTCACACTGCAAGCTCCCATTTCAGGTATGAACTGCTCAAAAGGAATCACTTAAGAGGTCTGAAACTGAAATACGTTCAAGCCTTCTCAAAACAGGTGACATATCTGTTAGTGTATCGTATGAAATGCCAATTATCTACTTCTATATTACCAAATTGTGTTTGTTTATGTTTTTAGATATTGGATGCCATGGTTGTGATGAGAGAAGCTGGAATAATTCATTGTGATCTCAAGCCAGAAAATATCCTGTTAGCTCCCAGGTGAGTTACCCTTTTGATCATTGGAATTTTCCATTATAGTTTTTGGGCTACTACTTTAAAGAATATTGTAACTTGATGGTGTAAGATGAATTTTACAGTGTCGCAACAGCTGCAGCAGTGAAAGTTATTGATTTTGGATCAGCATGCCTGGAGGGTAAAACAGTTTACTCGTACATCCAGGTTTTCTTTTTTTAAAAAAACTTTGTAGATCAATTTTTTTATTTGTAAGTAATGTTCGTTAACTGAAACAATGTATTGATTCTTCCCTTATATTTTGCTAGAGCCGCTATTACAGGTCTCCGGAGGTTCTCCTCGGCTATCCGTATCCTGTAACCAGTATAGCTTGGAAGTTTTTTTTTTTCATTTCATTCACTACTCCGGTCACAAAAACATGTCCTTAGGACAAGATTTGGTCAAACCTTAAGAGCTACAAGCATCAATGGCAGCTTCTAAATCTTTTAGTTTGGAGACATATCATATATATGTGTAGATTTGTATTGGAAAAGGATTAGAAAATCTCATAAATTTGGAGGAGTTTAAGAACACATTCTAGAAGACACTAGCGATGAAAAATATGAATAGAAGATGTATACAAAATCAAAATGTGTCAATTATTTGTGACTAGAGGTAGTAAAAGCTTGTTGGTACATTTTTTTTTGTGGAACACTGTTTACTTATTAATGTATATTTTTCAATGAAGCGCTGCCATTCTGCTGTTCTGTCATTTTCTTAGGTGCAGTTCAAATGGCTTTCTTGAACCTTAACATTTAATAGATATACTACTGCGATCGACATGTGGTCGTTCGGCTGCATAGTTGCTGAACTGTTTCTAGGCTTGCCATTGTTTCCTGGAGCGTCAGAATATGATGTGCTTCAGCGAATGATGACAATTCTCGGGCAAGTTTTTTTTACCTCTAAACTATGCATGTTGCTTGCAATCATCCTCATGTTAATGGCTGCATGCTACTTGCTGATGTTAATGGCTTCATGCTACTGCTTTATTGAGTCTCATGTAGCCAATCTTATATTTTTATTATCTCCTTTACTCAGCTAAGAATTTAACACACCTGTGCATATGTTTGCAGGGGCCAACCACCAGATGAACTGCTAAGGGAAGCTAAAAACACTATAAGATTTTTTAAACATGTTGGAATATATCCTGGCAATGAGGCACCTAGTGGTCTATCTAGTGCATACAGAATTTTAAGTGAAGAAGAGGTTGAAGTGGTAAGTTTCTTGTGATTTCACCCCAAATGATTCAGGATCCTTTAGTTTATACTCTGTCACTGTGCACTGCCTTACTATTTGTGCTAATAACAGAGAGATTCCAAGAGGCCAAAGATGGGAAAGTGGTACTTCCCACACCTGAAGCTTGACAAACTCATATGTACCTATCCTTGGAACAATTCTGAACTGTCAGGTTTGCTTAATGTCTCTTTTCAGTTTCTAAATTAGATTTTTGGTCCTTAGATTCTATTTTGGGCTTCCGGTATAGTATGTTTATTCTTTGTTAGTCAGGTCAATCTAATTTTATTGCTTTGCCATATTCATGTTTGTTTTGTTATTTATTAAACATGATGTTGGTATTTTCTTAAGTTGTGTAGTTCCTTGTGTTAAAAGCATCATCTTTTGTTTTCACACATGTTCATTTCTACAGTATAGACTACCGTTGGAACTCAGAACTACATTATTGAATTTATAATCTGTAAATTTGACATTTTTTAGCTGGTTTCCTGAATATGCGAGTGAGAGTTCTTACAATAAAGCTTGGCAAGTTTGATATTATGTTCTCAGGTCTTGCATTTTGATTCAGAGACAGAAAAAACAGATCGTTTGGGATTAGTTGATTTCTTGAAGGGACTCCTTGAATTTGATCCAAATAAGCGATGGTCACCATTGCAGGTATGGCTGCTGCGATTTGCACAATTTCATTTCCTAACTGTTATGTACATTCTCATGTTAGGGGCTTAGGGCATGTCTAATGTTTTCTGCTATTGACCTATGGGTATTGTAATTTTTTTTATCGATTTTGCATGCACTATACATTCTACACAATGGCATGTTTTCCATAACGAGAGGTTGATATTCAGAATAACCTTTTTATGTCATCTAGAATTAAATTGATTGTTTTCTTAAACCTATTTCAGGCTCTATATCATCCATTCATAACAGGCGAATCGTTCACTGGTCCATATGAGCCTGTACCCGAGACTGCAAGAATTGTGAGTATGGTCTTATTTTCTTATTTTATTTTGCATACGAAAAGAAATATGCTTCTCTTTGGGGATCAATGTATATATCTAACTTGATAATAGTAGGAATTACAGATGTTACTCCTTGAAACTATTTTGTGATGGCGAATTGCTGTGTATTCGCACATGATTTGATGTTCCTACACTATTCAAGAATATATTGAATATATGTCGTTTTTGTCTATATAATTAGTGCACATAATATTTGCCTGCATGATGGTCATATCTATACACTCTCTGATGTACCTTTAAAAATTATCTTTTTTTTGCTCATGTTCATTCAGACATTTGATCCCATTCTTCTCTCCCTAACTTGTCCCGACTTTCATTTGTATTTTAGCCTGTTGCTCGTGCTGCAGCAATTGATCACAATCCTGGAGGGGGCCACTGGCTACATTCAGGTCTTTCCCCGCAGGTGATAGATGTCATCTCATTTCTTGTTTCTGAGTTGAGTTTTATTAGAAATAATAACCATATGGAATCTTTCTTAAACCACATGCCTTATACTTGAAACTTGTAGGTTGGAAGTGTGAACAGATACCTTCCTCTGAATAATGCCTACCCTCCAAAGGTTCCTTTTTCATATGGGAGTAGTTATGGAAGCTATGGTAGCCATGGTAGCTATACCGGTAATCCTGGTTTTGGTAACAGCTACGGAAGCACCGGTGATGTTAATACTATGAATATGTATTACTCACCCTTAGGTTTTTCTGGATTAGCGCAAATTGGCTCTAGTCCAGATGTTAGATTAAGGATGCGTCTCCCACATGATAGAGGAATTCGATTGAGCCCTGGTAGTCTTGGGCCTATGTCTCTTGGAGCCAGTCCATCGCACTTTACGCCACCAAACTACCAGATGCAAATCCCAGCTAATTCTACTGGGAAACATGGTTCCGGTTCTCCTGCAAGTGGAGGCATTCATGGTTCTCCATTAGGAAGAGCTGCAGCAGTGGGCCCATATAACATGAGGAGGAATTTGCCAATGCCGCCACATGATTATGTATCTCAGCATGGACAAGGGCGTTTTGGAGATGGTGTCAGTTTCAGTCATTCTGATGCCTATGCTCGAGGACATACAGGCCACTCTCATACTGCAGCAGGACCTAGTTCTTGTCATTCTAGTTGGAGACCACAAATAGGTCCAAGGAGTGGTATTTCCTTAGAGGAGTCGTTTAGTCATGTGCCTTCACAGGCTCCGTCACAATCACTTGACTTTTCAGCTTCATCAGAACTTGATCCTGCTAATTGGGACCCTAATTACAGGTATGGAAATGGAATACTCAAATTGAATCTTGTAAATTTGTATAAAAAAGGTAATATTAATCTATGCCATGTTCCATTTTGTAGTGATGAGTCACTATTGCAAGAAGACAATTCCCTGTCAGCTGATCTAAGTAGCAATCTCCACTTTGGAGATGCAGGTGGCCAAGGGAGCGGATCTATCAGATCAGCAAATTTCCAAGGCCATGTATTTGCTGCATCTAACCCTGTACCAACAAACCAAAGGTATTGCCACCTAACTAATTTATACTCCTTATTTTCCTTAACCAGTCCGAATATTTTGAACTTCCCTGGTTATTTGCCTTTTTTGTAAGACTGCTGATTTGTCCTAGTGTTTTTGGTTACAGAGCAGATCAATTATTTGATGTGTCCTCGGAAGGAGCGAGTGCCCATTCTAGTGTTCCCATCAACTACGGTGGTTACAACCCTCCAAACTATCCTCAGCAAAATCTCCGTCCCCATCATGGACAGCCAATTCTTCATCAGCGATATAACCAGGCAACTTCCAGTCCAATGCGGCCAATGGGAAGCCATCACAGTGGGCAGCCTGCATGGTCTAGTAGTTTTGGCATGGGTGACGGGGTGCCTTGGGGTAATCTATCCACTCTCTTATCTTAAAGAAATGTTCGGATTTGAGAGGGAATGGGGGGAATTGGCAGAAAACTCATGTTCCATGCCAACCCCTCCCAATCCCTGCACAACTGAACAAGGGAGTAAAGAATCTTTTCCTTCAAGGATATTAACCGTAACGCCCAAATCTGCAGGAGGAACAGGAGGGCACTCATATACGACAAGTGGGCTACCTTCATCTCTTCCAAGAAAGGATTATGGGAGCATCTTTTAGTGTGGAGTTGTGGACCGGAGGAATGTCATTGATTCATTGCAGGCGTAAATTATTTGTATTAGCGAAATTGGAGTGCGATGATTCTGCTTGATTGTTTTCGATGTTGTTACCCCATCCCTCCACTTGGTCCTGTGTGAACAAGACACTGGATACGTACAATATATGATCGATGACAAGCATTCCTTTGTAACTTTTTTTAGTCAACAGAAGTTTGGGTGTTCCCCTGATTGTTGACTGCATTGTGGTTGCAATACTGCACCCTTGTCACCTGTGGTAATATGCTCAGTGCGGTACAGATTGTAATCCGGGATTGTGGTGGCCTGCACATTAGCGGCCCTTGGAATGCTGGAAATTTAGAGGAATCAATTTATTTTTATAGTAGATAGTAATTAGAAATATTTTCCGATTGGACTACTTCATGCATTTTCGTAGGAAAGGAAAATAAGAAATATGAAAAATTCCTGATTTGGCTAGTTCGTGCAGTTCATGCACTAGTTGTTTTTGCTTCTTGGATGGTTTGTAAGGCCTTGTTTAGTTTCATCCAAAATCTATTTTTTTAAAAAAAATTCTCATCACATCGAATTTTACGGCATAAATAATTGTACAGTTTGACTGTAATTTGTGAGATGAATTCTTTGATCCTAGTTAGTCTATAATTAGGTAATAATTGTCAAATATAAATGAAAATGCTATAATATCTAAATTAAAAAAGTTTTTAGATTTAAACAAGACCTAAAGTGATTTTGTTTCTCGGATGGTTTGTAAAGTCGACTTAGTATGACGTGATACTCGGGCCACTCCCAAAGCGCCAAGCTGGCTTGTAGCCCCGTCGTCCACATCTGCGCGCGTAATCCATTTCATACCTGCTAGGGGCTTCGCAGCAGTTTGTAGTCGCCTGCAGAGGCTGCGAAGGCCTAAGTCTCAGGCACCCAGGCAAGCAACGTGCTTTTTCAGAGTCTAAAGGCCTTACGTAGATCTTTTTTTTTTTTTTGGAATTTTAACACCATAGCATTTTCATTTTTATTTAACAAATATTATCTAATCATAAAGTAATTAGATTTAAAAGATTCATCTCGCGATTTACAGGTAAACTGTGCAATTAGTCATGCATGTGCCGCAAGATTCGATGTGACGGAGAATTTTAAAAGTTTTGGTTTTTTAGGGTGAACTAAATAAGACCTAAGAGTGAGAACGGGAAAAAGAAGCCTTTGACAAAAAGCTAAATGATGAATTGATGTTTTTACTGTAGTGTTATTTGCTTGGGTTGTAGAATCAGTGGTCACGGGTACGCTCTGTCTACGTGTCTCTATTTAACTATCTACTATCAAAATAGTTATACAAGCAAATTTCAAGAAGCTATAACAACTGATGTCAACCTCCTGTGGGAGCGAACATTTCAGTAACGATTTTGTGTTTTCAGTAGTAGGCTATGTTCTCATCAACAACGATGTGTCCGCGGTGACTTTGTCAATCTCGTCGCGAGGATTTGTCAACTCAATCTTCTGAGTGTAATAACAGCTTGAGGCAAAGCTAATGACGGCTCGAGGCAAAGCTAAGATGATGGCTAAAACAAGCAATGTTTGTAGCCTCGCCATTTGCAGTTCTGATCACCACGCGACATTTGCAGTTGCAGCAGCATCGACATGTGACGGTAGCGATGCCACCTCGTCCGCGGAGCTGCTGGATGATCTCGACGGCGCCGTCGGCGAGCCGTCCTTGGGCTTCTTCCTCCCCGGCTTCCTCGGCGGCCTTGGGACGTCGGGGCACATCGCCGACGCCGAGTCGTCTCGCCTGCCGGTGTTCTCTGAGGCCGCGCCGACACTCTGCTGGCGGCCGAGATCAGTCAGACATACAGAAACCGCCACAGAACGGGTGCCAGCGGCGCACACTTGGCAAGAACACGACACAGGCAGTCAGGCACGGCCGCACGGGATCCTTCCTAATCACGTGAAGGGAAACGAAGTGTGTAATCTTGGAACTAAGGTACTTAATCGAGAAAAAAAAATGTTGGAACTAAGAGCAGCGGATCAGAGGAGGATGTCTGCGGTATGAACTAGGAAGCAACCACTGAACTGAACCACAGCAAAACGCTGCATTCTGAAATGAAAAGTAGGACGAATGGTCACTGTACCTTGAGAAACCCAGGAGGAGGTACCAGTGAACGCCGTCTTGTTTGTTTGGCTGATAAGCCATGACAGAAAGTACCGTTCGCTGATTTGTTGTGAGAAAAAAACATGATAAGCTCAAGCGAACGGGAAAAACCCAGAGACGACAAGTCCGAGGACGCCATGATGTCGTCCATCTGCCAGAATATATACAATAACATTTACCAAAATTAAAACTCAACTAATCAGAATTATTCAGACATTTGTAACAAGTTGCCACGGCAGCACTGAAACTGAATTCCAATGTTTACCCAGCTCAGAGATGCATTTGCCGCCGCGCTGTCCCAGCTGTGTGTCAGAGATACAAGGACGATCCATGGAGGAAACAAACAGGCGATCGAGGAAGAAACATCGGAATCACCGTGGCCACAAAGTTCAGGATTCAGACGGGAAAGAAATGCCCGCTCACCGAAGATCCCGGAGATGGCCTTGAGGCCCTTGACGATCCCTTTCACCTTGTACGCCATTGGAGATGCTGACAAGGAGACGGTGAGCGAGGACAGCCGGCAATTCAGCAGTCCCAAAAGGCTTTTCTGCATCAGCAAGGTTTTGTGATCCTGAAGAATGAAGTAGCATCGCGCGCATAGTGATTGATTGATGGATTGGTGATATGTGTCTGCACAAGCGTTGATATGCTGCGTACCTCGAGATTTGTTGGTGATGTGTGAAAGATTTGGAGTAAACAACAATTCTGTCACAACTCGTGGAATTCTAGTCTTGTATTGAAAGATGAAAGATCTCAAGGAAGCAACAGTTTTGTAGGAAAGCAATAGCAAAGGATGTTAATAATCGTAGAATCCTGTCAACTTCTCCATTTTCTTTTGTGATAGACAGCCCATCTGTATAGTCACGATTTGTTAAAGGAGAACTGCTTGTGTAAGGTAAGATGAGGGTAAGAATGTAAAAGGAACAAAAAAAAAAAGCCTGTCAGACAACCTATGGGCCACCCCAAACCAAGCCGAAGCCTGGCCAGGAACGATCCTCTGCAGCCATAGATATGGACACCACAGTTCAAATCCAAGCCGTTAATCACGCTCTAGCCCACAGGTCATTGCTCATCAACCAAGCTGAAGTGCTTGCCTCCTTATCAGTCAAGGATGCAGTGGTACGAGCCTATAGAACAGATCCTGTTCAAGTAAGGTCGTGCTGTGAGTACCGAGGATCAGCATTATAAGCTGGATGATAGTTGTCTGCGATTCCGAGGTGGTATTATGTTTGTTAAAGCGTTTTGTCTGGGTTCAGCTAATCAGCTAACAGAGGCACTGAGCTAAAAGTAAGCTTAGCATCCGGTCTTGGGCCGCGGCCCACATGGATGTTCCAAGGCGCTGCTGGCCAGCTGCTGCAAGCCACGTCTGGTTAAGCATTTGCATAAATACTTTTACCAATTATTCACATGGGGTGTTGCAAATTTGCCCATGGATGCAGTAGCAGCCAAATTATATATTACACTGTTCCATTTCTAAGATAATTTGAAATATATAACTAATAATAAAAATAGTTCTAGTAAAAGCAACCTCGCTCAATAAGGTTGTTTATTGATTCTTTTCTCATCCATTCAAGTACAAACATGGAAATACTTCTGCATATCTCACTATCAAAAGATCAAACAAAGTAATACACCAATATAATGTTGTAGACAAGTAGTTGTCATAGGAAAAAGGAGAGAGTTTATTTTTCAGTCCTCAACTGCGAAACCTTTAGCTTTTCAGCTCTCAGCTATAAAATCGTTTCCTTTCAATCTTAGCTCAAATTTAGAGTGGTTTAATCCGGTGACACGATTCAAATTACAAAAAAAACCTTCACTTCGAGAGCTCGCTTTACTCTGCAGTTGATGATGCTGGGCTCGACCAGGATTGGTCCAGAGCACAAACACATTTTGAAAATAGATGAGAATCATTCAACTTTGGACAACAGATGTCAGCCAATGTGAGTCAATGATCAGTATCCGGCACAGCAAAAAAGAACACAAGTAAAAGTCCGTGTACAAAGCTACAGCTGTAAGAAAGAATGCTTGTGCCTTTTGATAGCAGGGTATACATACAATACATAATATTGTCAATCTCTCTGATATGTTTACATGGTTTGCACATAACAAAATTGCCCGTAAATTCAAGCGCTGGGAAAAACTTGTACAACATTGAGGTGCACTACTATCAAAGGATTTGGCAAAATGAAGTCATGTAAGACAATGACAACATTGCTATTACTGTAGCTCAGCTGAGTCACTGAAGAGCAGATAGTAGGCTACTCCTAAAGCTCTTCCTCCATTCTAGAGAAACGAGTCTGAGCAAATGAAGGGCAATGAAGTAAGCTGCTCTACTATTTTACAATGCAAAATTTTCCCTACTGTCTGAGGGCCTTCAAAATAATAGTTGTGTCTGCTACTGACCTGAAAACCTTTTCTTTCCAGTCCCACCTTCTGGATTCTGATAACAATAAAAATATTCAAAATGGCGTATCTCCTCAGCTAGCCATTACGGTTAATTGATGGCTTCTTCCAGAACAGTCTTTTGCACCCAAGAAATTTCAATCGCAAACAAAATTATTTTGGTGTCTGATCTATACAGTTCCTGTATCTAACCAGGCAGTCAACTTTATTACATATTGGTCTCATCGAACAGGTGGTGCTAAGCCGTGTGTCTTCATCATGCAATGGTATTTTGGGGGTACTATTGCACCCACTTGCATGCAGAGCTCAATGACAGCAGGCGCATGGCCATAATAATCCCTCCCGCCGTCCACAAGGACCGGTGGGTCATGAGGCCGCCGATGCCACACAATCTTCTGAGGAACTAAGTCATCCACTCCAGCCTTGTTCCACTTGTGCATCCCTTTCCAGCCCTCAAACTTGAATACTCCACACATTCTAGCCTTGTGCCCTGATTGCCCGATATGCACTTCAGAGCAATGCTTGCAAACTTTGGATGGGTACACCAAGAGGAGTTTTGTGACACCTAATCTCAGGTATTCCCATGCATCCAGTGTTCTCTGACCGATATATCTGAGTTCATCTGGCAAGATCAGAGCAGATTGCTGATTGTTGGTTTTGAGTGTATCAGATATTTGTTCACTTTTGTATAGAATCTCATCGGGTATGTCTGCACCTGCATGATGGCACAGCTCAAGGACAGCTGGGACACGAGTGAAGTCGAACCGCTGGTCGTGCTTTATCTCGTCTTCAAACATGTTTTTCTGGTGGAAAGCCTGAACAGGGACAAGGATGTCATTCAAGTTGCCTGGTTGCCATTCATGTGGTCGGTCCTTGATCATACACTTGAAACCATAGCATGTTTTCATCTGATGACCTGTGGCTCCAATGTGAGCTTCAGGACAAAACCTTCAGTCCAAATCAATACATAAGGTGTTAAACAGACTGATGAAATGCAGAAATATTCAGGGCAAGAATCAACAAACTATAATCAGGCATAAATATCACAGAGAACAGTTAACTTGCATTGCAAGAATTGGGTCATACTGATGATAAAAACCTAAAATGGTGAAGAGACACAAGAAAAACACTAACTATGCAGTCATAGTATTCCTACTTCTCCATTTCTTTAATCCTTTTGATACTTGCCTAATTCAAGATGCTATAGTTTTTTTTAAAGCACTTCACACAAATCATCAATAATAAAGTGTACTATATGTAAGACTGGATTTATCATTGTTTTTCACTTAAGACGAGAAAAGACTAATTTCTTTATTTTTTTGAAACAATTTGTTTTCAAAATAAATAAAAAATTCTTTATTTTCCTTACTTGCATGACTGAACAGGAACAACCTTGAGCAGTCTGGAGACGCCCTCATTGACAATCTCCCTAGCCCTGACCACCTCCTCCGCAACCGGGATCATCCGCTTGATTGGGTAGTCCTTTGACCGTTTCTTAATCCTCTTCAGAATCATTGGCCGCAGCTGCTTCCAATCCACCCTCGAAGTGGAGTAGTGCCTCTGGTTCAGAGCTGTGCCACACAGCTCTGAGCAGATGTAGCTTCCGGCTCTTTGCCCGAGAGACGCCATTAAAGCACATATACAACAAGCCTACAAGTTCACGATCTGAATAAGTGACTAAGGGCATGTTTAGGGCTTGTTTGGCACAGCTCAACTTCACTAGTAAAGCTGTTTTTATAGAAAATAGCTTCATGGACAACTTTCTAGATGAAGCTAAACTGTTTTGGAAAAAGTGTTTGGTAAAATCGCTTCACCAACTACTTCATGCATAGTTGAGAGAGAGAAATGAGGGAGAGAGCTGCAATAAGCTACTTTTTTCAGCTTCATCCCAACTCATGTCTTTGTGAGAGGAGAAGAAAAACAGCTTCACCCATGAAGTTGTTTTAGAAATAAGTGTTTAGCAAATAAAACGGCTCACAACAAATCATGAAGCTGTTGTGAGCTGTACCAAATAGACCCTTGGTTCCCCATGGAATGCAAAATACCAACTACTTTGGAACAATGAAATGCAAAATGCTAAAAATTTTTAGGGTTATATTTAGTTCCATCCAAAATGCAGAATTTATTGACCTCGTTATGGCCTCTTGAGGCTCTTTTGGGCTATTTTTTGGCCTCTTGACGCCAAAATCCAAAATGGAGAATGGCAACCATTTTGCCAATTTTCGGGATGATAGGGGAACTAAACACCCCCTAAAACAACTTGGCCCCAGAGAGGACATAGCAGTGCAGCACATATACAGCAAGCCTACAAGTTCACAATTTGAATAAAGCGGGTGAAACGAACACCGAAGAGCATTGGGGTGAGATCGGAGGCGGATCCAGTAAAGGGGCATGAGTGTACATATGTACGGCTTGTCAGATCAAATAGCTAAATAGCTTTAGCTTAGGGTTTCGGTCCTCAGCTTCGCACAGGATGAAGGGAAGAAAAGGGGTGGGAGTACCTGGTGGCTGCTCGTCGCCGGCGAAGAAACCAACGAAAGCCTCAGCACCTGGCTTAGGGCGGCGGCGGCGCGGCCGCGGCCCACCAGTCGCCGGAGAGCGAGACGGTGGCGACAGAGACACACAGAACGCACGCGGAGGAATGCAGCGGAAGGGGTTGTTGGGCGGCGGAACGAGATGCAGCCCGGCCGGCCCAGTCGGGGTTGTTGGGCGCACGTCGCCAAGGGCAGCTCCCTCTTCACCTCCGACCAGACGCCAAGGCTCAGTTATTGGGTTGGGCTTCGATGAAACGAAACGGTCGGTACGCCTCGACCACGCCACGAAGCACGAGCCCACGAAACAAGCAGCACGGGCCGCAGGATTTCTCCTCGAACGCAGCAGGGGCCAGCTCGCTTCGCTTCACCCCTCTCGGCGGCGGCCGGGATCGCGCCGCAGAAGCCCCGACGGGCGACGGCGCTACGGACCGGAGTGCAGTTCGTCCCGCGTTTTCTCTGGTTCAGTGGTTCGCCTCCGCGCCGCAAGTTCGTAGAGATGGCGACGAAGTCTGGATACACACGCCCGCTCCCGCTCGCTGGGGACACCGCTCCTCCGCCTCCCAGCGCCGTCCTCTATGTGGCCAACTGCGGGCCCGCGGTGGGAGTGACCGACGCCGACGTCCGCTCGGCGTTCGGCGCCTTCGGGGAGGTAGCAGGGGTCCAGGCCGCCGACGAGAGCGGCGCCCGCATCATCGTCCGGTTCCACGAGCCCGCCGCCGCGGAGGCCGCCATGGCTGCGCTCCACGGGCGCCCCTGCGACCTCCTTGCGGGTCGCGTGCTGCACATACGGTATTCGGTGCCCGTGAAGCCAAAGGCTCGCCCAGGGGGCTCTGTACCGGTGGCTCTCGCGGCATCGGAGCTCGGAATCCCGGGGATTTACATGGTTCAGGAGTTCGTGACTGCCGCTGAGGAACAGGTTAGCCAATTGTGAGTCATCTCTGTTCGTTGTCCAGGGTTTGCTAAATTGCCCTGCTTCCCTGTGCTGAGTGGTACTGTACCTTTTGCTTCGTTTTCAGGAGTTACTTTCAGCTGTGGATAGCAAGACGTGGAAAAGACTGGCGAAGAGACGAGTTCAGCATTATGGTTATGAGTTTCTGTACGAAGTAAGTTTGATCTTGTAAGTATCTCAGGATGATGCAGTGTTCCACTATCTTGCGTTCTCTTTACATCAATAATTGAATGGGACTACTGCCTGATGTTTTTGTTTCATTAAGAGAGCATGGTCTTCCTTCATTTGTGCTGCCAAGAAACAAAAAGGGTTATACTCAAAAGTGTGAGAAACATTGGCTTCATTTTGTGGCCCTTCATACTGTCTATCCCATTTTCACCAGTCTTGAACCTAATCAAGTCCTGAAGTATCACCGTGTGATAAAATGCAGTTTGGTTTCACTTTTCTGCTGCACATAGACAGTAAAGGTTTCTGTAGCATGAACAAACTTAAAGCTTGTAATTTCTACTGCACAATTTCCTTTAATCATCATATCTTTAGCTTCAGACTACCTTAGCTTTATGTTGAAAAAGATTTTTTGCTATCCACAGACAAGGAATGTTGATTCAAAGCAGTTCTTGGGTGAATTACCTACGTTTGTTTCAACCGTCCTTGAGAAGATTGCTTCTTTTCCCGGTGTGAAGGACTGTACCACCAGCTTAGTTGATCAATTGACAGTAAGTGTGTATATGCCTATAATTCTTATTCTTTCCTTGGTCTATTATGCAATCTAGATTTGAGCCCTTAGCAGTGATAACAACATTAGCTTTTGAAATAAAAAACAATGCATTAAATTGTTCATGTGTTTTACAGGTAAATGAATATCCTTGTGGTGTAGGTTTGTCTCCACACATAGACACACACTCAGCATTTGAGGAAATGATTTTTAGCCTTTCTTTGGCTGGACCTTGCATCATGGAGTTCAGGAAATATACTAAAGGCAGTTGGCGTGCTCCAAGTGTGGTCAATGGAGTTGATGAAGATAGCAGTCAAGAGCCAGGATGCATAAGAAAAGCCATTTTCCTACCTCCTCGGTCAATGTTATTGATGTCAGGAGAAGGTCGTTATGCCTGGCATCACTACATACCACATCATAAAGTATGTATTCTTCAACTCTATGCATTGCTTTCTTTTGTTCTATATTATTCACAATGCACAAATTCAACCTGTAAATAACATGCTAATGTTTGTGCCCTCTTTTATTTTAGATTGATGCAGTGGGTGGTCAAGTCATCAAAAGGAATTCAAGGCGGGTTTCTTTCACTTTCCGAAAGGTCAGTTTTATTTTATTCGTTTCATGAATCTATTGTTCTAGCTGAACAGTTCACCAATAGTCTGCATCCTTTCCATTTTCTTCGTTGTTAGTTTTGGGTTTGCCGCTAGTCTTATATATTTACTCGTAAGAGCCACAATACGCCTTCTGTTTTACTTATTTGACATTTCCTTCATTTTGGCCGTTAACTACAGGTGAGGATGGGTCCTTGTGACTGTGAGTACAAGCAATTTTGTGATTCTCATAGCAAGAGATGTTAAGCTGGAAAGGCTAACATGTTCAAAACTGCTTTGCTGCTACAACCATTGGCAAGTCTCATAACAAACTGTCAGTATTTTGTCTCACACAATCAAAGTGGTCAGGAGCTCACCGACCAAACTCATATCAAGCAACAGATGTGTGGGCAAATGAATAGATATAGAATTGTAGGGAACTGTCAGTTGTAACTTTTAAACCTTGTATCCATCTCATTTCGAGATTGAATTGCTTGAATGAGCCTGTAGTTTGTCATTGGTTTTCCTGATATCTCGAAACAACAAAGTTTAAATTATATCCATATGATGAAAAAATGACACCATTGTTTTTTGCTACTGTTGAACTTTGTGGAATTGGTCTTCATACCAGGACACTTTTCTAGATAACCTGGTTTCATCATTTGGTTACTCAGTTTAATGACCTCAAGAATTTATTTGCCTTGAGCTTTACAAGAAAAATGCCTCCTTCAGGTTTCATAGATGCGCATAAGGAGAAAACGTCGAGCACAAAGAAAAAAAAAAGTAACTTGATGATTTTCATCTTCATTTGAGTAATTACATGAATGCTTTCTGTGCGACTGTGCCCATCTTCAGATATGAACAAATTGCTGTACACTTCACCAATCACCATGCATGTCATGTGCCTTGGACTGCGACTAAAAACAACAACTTTGCTGGTCGTGACATGAGTATTGAGTATCTTGTATACACTCACTGGCCACTGTTCACCGCGGCTTGCAACACGCTGCATTCAACTAATCCATATCCTTCCTGCATCACTGCATCTAGGTTGAGGACATCATGGTCTCAACCTGCAGGGCTATTTCACCGTTCACAAGTAGTGCGGCAGTTCAGTTTGTGGGTTTATATATGTAAATGTTCCTAAGTGCCCCAATTTTGTCAAAGTGTTAATGCTGCAATTAACCAAAAAGCTAATCTGTCATAGCCTGAACTGATCACGTCACAGAACATGACCAAACACCAGATCAGCAAGCTTTCCACTGCTGCAGTACTGATACATGTCAGATGATTTCATCTCTACTTTAATCAACCCCCATGCAGCAATGAGTATTCATGGTCATTTTTAGGGGAGCTTTGTAATGCTGCATCCTGGACTTTAATCCAACTAGAACCTGCCATCTTCCGCAACCCTCTCAACCTCATCTCCTTCCTCAGGCTATCAGCACTACTCCAGTTGCCCTCAGCAGCAAAAATATGTGACAACAAAACGTTGTAACCAGCATGGCCATACTTCTTCTCAATGCAGAGCAATCTCTCTGTCGCTAAATTCACCAATTCCTGCTTGTCCTGTGCTTTGCAGGACACGAGCAGTGATCCCCAGATAGAAATGAAGTTACCCTCCTCCCCCAGCTCCTGCACAAATTCATAAGCTTCCTCCACTCTGCCGGCTTTAGCTAACATGTCCACAATGCAGCAACGGTGCTGAGGAGTAACTGCAACCCCAAAAGTTTCCATTGACCTGTACAAAGCAAGCCCTTCATCGACCAGCCCAGAGTAATTACATGCTGAAATTGCTGCCAAGAAGGTCACACCATCAGGTTTTAGCCCCTTCTCTTGCATGTAGTAGAAAAGTGACAATGCTCTTTCGCCAAAACCATGCTGTCCAAGACCAGAAATCATTGTTGTATAGGAGACGGTGCTCTTTTCAATCATAACAGCAAAGACATGTTCTGCAGTAGAAATCTCGCCACACTTGGAGTACATGTCAACAAGAGCTGTACCTACAAAGACATTGGTGTCCAAACAACGGCGCAAAGCAAAACAATGGATCTGCTTCCCCGCACATAAACCTCCTCCTAGAGGATCACATGCAGGGAGCACCGAGGCAAGTGTCACTGAAGTAGGTTCAAGACTTGCCTGAAGCATTGCCCGGAATGTCAAGATTGCTTGTTCAGGCTGCCCACTCTGTGTGTACCCTGCTATCATGGCATTCCAGGTGACTTCATCTCTTTTGACATTACCATAGTCGTCAAATACTCTCTGAGCTATTTCTATGCGACCGGACTTGGCATACATGTCAATCAGATAGCTCTCCAAGCCCTCATCCTCAATGCCACGCCTTACGAGATAACCGTGGGCTTGTTTACCAATCTGAAGGTCTCCTGTATTGGACGCGGCAGAGAGAACTGCAGTCAATGTCACTGAATCAGCTGCAAAACATGATTTTTGCATCTGATAAACGAGCAGCAGGCCTTCCAAATCAAAATCGTTCTGCACAAAAGCAGTGACCATGGTGTTCCAAGAAACAATGTCCTTCTCTGGTAAGCGGTCAAAGAGCTTAAAGGCAGTTTGGACATTGCCACATCTCGAGTACATTACAACCAGTGCATTACCAAGTATCACTGGCAAAGTGGCGTGAGTTCCTTTGATCAAGTAGCCATGCAGCTGCTGACCCAACCTGCCATCCTGGGACTGTGATGCTGCCGTGAGTGCTGACAAGAAGGTCACGACATCCAATGGAACCTCTTTAGATCCCATTAACCGGATAACGAGATCCATAGCTTCAGCAAATTTCCCATTCTGCACGTACCCAGTGATCATCGTGTTCCAAACCTCGGTGTTCTTCTTGGCAGTGTACTCAAACACCCTCCAAGCTGACTGCAAATCCCCAAGTTCAGAGAACATCGCGATGGCCGAGCTGACAACGAAGAGATCATTGACATATTCCCTCCCATGCTTCACAAGTAGGCCGTAGAGCACAAAGGACCAGCTGGGATCTTCCTTGGCCACTGCGGGGAAGACATTGACGAAGCTGACCGGCGTGGGCTTGATGCCATCCTCCAGCATACGCGCGAACAGCTCCAGAGCTTCCTGGGGACGTCCGGTCTTGACGTACCAACCGAACAGTGTGTTCCAGGAAACCGCGTTCCGCTTGGGCATCACGTCGAACAGCCTGCGGACGACGTCGACGCCGCCGTCGCCTCGGTACCGCATGCAGGAGGCGTAGAGGTTGAGGAGCGAGTTGCGGAGCACCGCGGTGTCGGGCAGCGAGCGCGCGCGGCGGAGGAGATGCGCGTGGACTGATTTCCCTAGGCGGAGGCGGCGGGTGCGGGCACAGGCGGTGAGCGCGCAGGAGTAGGTGTAGTGGTCGGAGCGTGGCGCGGGGCGCGCGGCGTGGTTGAGGAGCGCGTAGAGCCGCAGCGCGTGTTCCGGGAGGGAGCGGGCCACGTAGGCGATGAGGAGCGCGTTGTAGAGCGGCGGCGGCGGCGGGCGCGGGAGCGCGTCGAGGAGCAGCCGCCGCGCGCCGTCCAGGCGGCCCTGTTTGCACAGCCGCCTCACCTGCGACGCCGTCGGGTGCCGCTGCGCCTTCATCCCGCCCCCGCCGCCGCTGGTGCTGGTAGTGGAGGCATTAGTAGGAGGCGGAGGGAGCGAGACGGAGCAGCGGGGAGCAGGAGACATCAGACGGTGGCGCTGGCGCGTTGCGGTGACTCCTCTCCCTCTCGCAGTAGCATGGCAGCTTGCAGCTTCCGCATATCGCCTCATCGCTTCGTGCCGGCCCCCTCTCCACCTCGAGTTTTTTTAAATATTTATTTAATCTTTTTATATTCAATGTTTTAATAATAACCGTGCCTAAAAAAATTTAAAGATCTAATTACGAAAATTATATTTTTTAAAAAAGAATATGTTAAATGAAAATAATTTTTATAACAAAGTTATAGCTTTTCAGTGAGATGTACAGGTTTTTTAGTACAGATCTAATCATATCAAATTTATATTTTAATAGTAAAAAATTATTATTAGGTAAATTGTTGATATTTTTAGAAAAAAATAAATCTTAATATGTGTGCGCGCTTTATAGAAGAGAACGGAGGTAGTATGGCCAAACCGATCAATCATAAAATTTTAATATAACTTCTAGAAATCCACTCATCAACTTAGGCTTTAGGAGGGATGAGGCCACGATGAACAATGCAGCGGTGACATGTCTATAGTTTCTCGTCGCCATTGTTGTCGATCGCATGAAGGATTGACTTGCTTCTCGGCCCTTTCCACCTCCCCTAACGTTGTTCCTCACCCTCTCAACTTCCCTTGTGTTCTGCACTTCTGCTCCCATCCAGTCGTCCCTCAGGCTTCCTATTCTATCGTTGTCATTGCATCCGCCCTACTCGTTGGTCCAACTCCCAAGGCTTGCACCCTTGGTGTGCAATTTTTCGGCTAACCACTTGTGATCAGTACCTCTCCTCCATTCCCTTTCGTCATGGATGATGGGTCAGTGACCCTCTTCAAGATTTAGATCCTAGAAAGAAGATGATGGGAAAATCAACATAGACTAGTGTGCCTTATTTATTTCAAAATTTTTCATATGTAATTTGGGGATATGCAGTGTCGAGTTTTAATATAATTCCCCTTTTTCTTCATAAAAAAAGATTATTGGGGCGTCGAGGTTCCTATGGCGAGTTCCCCTAGCTCCACCACTCTCGTAGAAAATAGTCGTTGTCACCATCGATCTACCGTGGTTGCCGCTCCCTAGTATAACGCCAACAACAACTGTCCACTTTGAGATTTAGCTAGAGATCGCCATGGAGGTCATCTTCCACCTCAGCACAGCACAAGAAAGCGGGTTGCTTTCGATCATTGAAGTTCAACTCCGCCAATATTTGATTCCCTTTCTTGGATGTGGCCACGAGTGCTCCGTGACTTGTTGAAGAGGTTCTATTAGCCACTGCACTACACAACGTTTAGTAGCTAGCCACTGCACTACACAATGTTTAGTAGCCACTTCATCCACTGCTATCTCTAGCTCCCTGGACTTGGTGTCGCCCTGAGGTCGCTTGTGGTGGAGATTAGGGATGTTGTTTTTGGGATAGTCCTACCTCTTCATTGTTGTCAAGTCCATGCTCCTTCACGATGATTCTAATTGGTTGCAAACAACCCAAGCTAATTGTACATTGTGTTGCTCTCTTGAGATTGAATGGAACCAACAAACCACTCAGACCACCTTGTGGGTTCATTACCCATTTATCATAGTCGGCAGTTGTGGTGATTACAACCCTCGTGGCGAGTATTGTTTCAACTGTACTGGATGTCAAGAAGGGCTTATAGAAGCTGATTGGACATTGCTGAAGTTCTTCCATGGTTGCTGATGAGGATATGACACCTACTGGTATACACTTTTCTATGAAAGTTAAAAATAAGTTGAGCTTGTTCCTAAGCTTGCATGATGATATTAATAAGAATTTGTTGCTACATAATATTGTCGGCACCTTCAATATGTTTAGGAATAAAGTTTATGATGATGTAAATATGGAGAAAACACTTTCAATGACCTCTACAATAGATAGAGCATGGATATATCATGCATATGACTGATCTTGGAGTGTAAGCTCATCAAAACTCAATAATCAGTTCGCCGGCTGCCGGTGGCAGTGCATGGCATCAAAAAAAGAGGACTAATTCAATTTGCTTCTGACTTCTAGCTACCTACTGATAGCATGTTTCCTTAACTAGTTAAGGCCTTGTTTACTTCCCTGAAAAATTTGCAAAATTTTTCACATTCCCCGCCACATCGAATCTTTAGACACATGCATAGAATATTAAATATAAATAAAAATAAAAACTAATTGTATAGTTTGGTCGAAATTGACGAGATGAATCTTTTAAGCCTAGTTAGTCCATGATTAGATAATATTTGTCAAATACAAACGAAAATGCTACAGTGTCGATTTCCTAAAAATTTTCGGAACTAAACAAGGCCTAAGTTTTTTATTCTAACGAATGTAAGTATGACTGCGACAAGAAAGAGGGTCTGGAGCCCAGGTTGGCCACCACTGGCAGCCCGACACTACTTCATTTCGAAGGCCATAACTCTTTCGAAGGCCATAACTCTTCCGTATACAGTGCAATTGAGTCGAATGAGTACAATCTATCCATCCAAAAGTTGTGTTGGTGCATAGACCAAAGCCGCGACAAACCTACATCACAAGTCACAACCCAGCAACCTAGGAGGTACTCTCTCATCTCAAATTATAAGGCATTCCAAGAATTATATTTTTAAAGTAATATCAATTTGACGTAAAAAGTTTTGCAGCTCCTAGGTTGCTGGGTTTTAGGGTTTTAGGGTCAAACTTGAGATGTTTTGACTCTCCAAGATTTTAAAATGACTTACAATTTAGAATGGAGGGAATACTTAGCACTTTGGAAGAATTCCCACATCCATCAAGACAAGGCCTCGTTACACTACACCTAGAAGGCTACAGGATCTAGGGACCGATCAATGTGTTCATGAGGGATCTGGTAGCCCATCGATGCATAGGTGGAAATGGAATGTCTTGCAGCTCACCCTCCTTGCCTTACTTAAGCAAGAAGGAGGTCATCTTCACCACACGGAGGCTCTGGTAGAAGTCATCATCCTGGCCATCCAAGACTCTAGCAAGCAGAACCTGCTATTGTCCATGTACACCAACGTTGCACCCAGATGCCTCTCCCAGCTCTTGTCAAAAAGAACACTTCCAGTCTTCCATGCTGGTATGGTCGCACACGCCCAATGCCTTCCTTGTGGATACAGAGCCCAACCCAGGCATCCAACTCGTGGTCATAGTACGCTTGGCCTCGGCAAGGTCCAAAGTCACATCGATTGGTACCCGGTCAGATGTGAGAGTTTTGTGGCGTTCTCGACGTAGGTCTTGCATTGATTCGCGCGCACACACACAGACTTGTTTGTCATTATTTTTCTCATTCCTCGGTAGAGGATGATTGATTTGAGCCCACGCGGATATATGTGTTTATAATTGATCATCTACAACTACGGGCGAGGTGTGATCCCTTTATTGTTTGCACTTTAATAACACAACATTTTTTTTTGAATAACAACACAACATATTTGACTGGAACTACTTATACAACTGCTCAGTCATCCTCACGGTTCTTGCAAGTTGGGTTGCAGGGATACGGGCAATCAATCTGCCGAGAGACCTCCCTGTCGAAGTACCAGTCCCCCACTGCCTTGCCAATTTGCTGCAGAAAGAGAAACACATCACGCTTCAATTCTGAACAGCAGAACAGGTTTCAATTGTTTTTTTTTTCTGATTTCTGAACCTCTCGACGACTACTAGAAATTTGAAGAACAAGATAGACCGTTCAGTATCTCGATTCTCTCATAATGGATGCAGAATTAGAGTACACTTACCGTCTTATTAACCGTGGGAGAACCATCGGCTAGCCATGTATCTTGAGATCCTGATTGGCAATGAGCATTGCATGAGTCGATGAACATGCCTACAGATGGAGTTTTAGGAAGTGCTGCCAGAAAGTCTGTCCTGAAATCTGTGCCAAAAGAATCAAACGAATCAGATAGGCAATGCTACTGAGGGCTTGTTTTGGAGAGCTATGCCCTGCCCAGCTAAAGTAGAGAATGCAAATTGCCAAAGCACTAACTCTGCAAGGTTGTGAGTTGGCTGGGGGAGCAGCTCTTGATATCAAGTTTGCATTGGGCCCAAGTCTTCTTCGGATCAGCTGGACTAGGTGCTAGGACGTTCTTGACCTGTAGACAATGCAGGTGCAAACTTGTTATTTTTTCACTATATGCTAAGATTTTATCTTGAATAGTTTGCAATGTGGAAGATATGAAAATTACCTGCCATGAATCATAGGCTGCATTAAGTATGAACAATGGTGTACGCATTGTCGGTACTACGTACTGTGGGAACATACACTGCGTGTGTTTTGAAAGTTAGTTTGAATGCTATGCTTCATGAGGTAACAGGTAAGTGAACAAAACTGACCAGCTCAGGTTGCTTTGAGGTACATGAAGCTGGTAAATTTTTGGCTGATCCCTGAAAGATATTGGATAATTATTAGGCTTCAAACTTGTATTAAAGAACCAATGATGAAAGTCTTTTTTTTTGCCTTGTACTAATTCTCTTTGGACATTCTGGATTAAGAACATTGGTGGTTGCAAGTTTATAAACATTAGATTACTTCAATCACAACCATTGCATCATCAGAAAGAAACGTACATGTAGATTCACAACGTTCTTATAGATTGACCTGGCGTAATAGTTCCCAGAGATATCCTTCCTGCAATGACAAAAAATGGTTCTCGGTTCTACTGAAAAAAGCTTTGCCTATCTGTATATTGATATGTTAGACTGACTCTGTAGGTGGAAATAAGGCAGTATAAAACAACCAAGAGAAAACAAAACATGGTACCTAGCAGGATGTGTACTGAAAGTTTGCCAACAATTTGAGAGTGCAGAACTTACCCATCGAAAAAATATCCAGCATCAGAAAAACACTTGACCTTTGTTGTCGCTGGAAACAGATCACGGAACCTATCACAATGTAGTATTGCTGCTAGACCCCCGGCTGAACATCCAGAAAGAAGAGCCTGTAATACGTGTGATGCAAAAGGTCATTTTTCTAGGATCATAAGCATTATTCAGGAGGTGAAGGATATCTAACAGGATGAAAATCAAATGTGACAGCAGGCTCAGTTTATATTCGATTTGTTTGATGACTAAACATTATGATGCCAATTTTCTATATTTTCTTGGATATAAAAGTTAATCACACTGTTGTGGAAATTGAATTAAATATCAAGCATCTGTAACCATATTTTCCTTTTTCTTTTGAATAATTGCAACAGAAAGCTAGTTATGTACAACGAACATACGTATTTTGCCTTGTTCATTCCCCTCACAGTAAGTAGATCATCCATGATGGCACGCCAAACTCTGAACCCTCTGTAATGGAGATTTTTCGCCTAAATTGAAAACACAATATTAATCTCAATTTTTGTTTCTGCAGAACTGGTCGTAGAATCCATAAGTTCGAAACATACAGTGTCCACAGCCTCAACGTCACCAGTAAATGATGAACCATCACAGTATCTGACCTTTATTCTATTCCAGTTGTAGAAATCTGCAGGCAACAGAAGAAATTGCTACATTATATATGTCTGTACTACAACATATCACAACATCAGCTTTCAGGAGTGCTATGCACATGTAAGGAAATGTGACTCTTAGTTAAATTTACACAGCCACACAGGTACCTGTCTTGAGTTTTATGGGCCATCAGAGCTGGCATTATTGCCAATACCACATTTCTAGGATTTTTCAAAAAAAAAATTACCACATTTCTAGCAGGAAAAAAAATTGTAGAGAAAACCCTCTACATTTACCCTTTTGCAATGTAAATGTCAACGCACCTTTTTTTCTTGATGATCTAAGGCCTTGTTCAGTTCGCAAAAAAAATTCAAAATTTTTCAAGATTCTCCGTCACATCGAATCTTACGGCATATGCATGAAACATTAAATATAGATGAAAATAAAAACTAATTACACAGTTTGTCGGTAAACCGCGAGAGGAATTTTTTGAGTCTAGTTACTTCATTATTAGACAATGTTTGTCAAATAAAAACGAAAGTGCTACAGTACCCGAGCCAAAAGTTTTTGCGAACTAAACAAGGCCTAAGTGTGAGGAATGGTGCAAGGGAGAAAAACAAAATGACATACCAGGATTGGATTTTTGGCTGCCGCCTAATATCCCTGAAAATGAGAGTGGTCTCATAAATTTGGAGGAGCCCCTGAAGTTGCCCTTCCGGACTGCACATTCATCAGGATTCCTGCACCACCCTCCTCCCTTCCAAAGACAGAAACGAAATTGAGTTGATTTAATTTCTCTCGTAAGTAACGTTGGATTTGCCAGCGGTATGCAACTTTGAATATCGTTAGCCCCGTGCATGGAGCATTAAATATAGATTAAAAAATAATCAATTACACAGTTTACATGTGTTTTACTATAAGAATCTTTTAAGCCTAATTAGTCTATGATTGAATACTAATTGCTATAGTTACAAATGAAGTACCCAAAAAAAAACTTTTATTTTCGCAAACTAAACAAGGCCTAGTCAAATTCAAATGCATACCTCCATGTGAACCACCCAGTTATCGGCGCCAGAACCAGAGCCGGGAGAGAAGTGGTAAACCGGTGGGCTGCCGTCCAAGCACACTGCAACGCAAAAATCAGGCAGAGAGGTAAAAAGGAATGATCCGCTATGACTCACAGAACCAAGGATGGGTGACATTGATTTGGTCATGCTAGCCATCAGCCATTAGCGAGATGGAGATGGAGATGAAGCGGCAGTGCGGAGCACGCACCTGCACCTTTGGCCACTGCGGCCTTGAGGAACACCATCTCCACGTCCCCCGATGCCGCCTCAGCTGACGCCACCACCAGGACGAAACCCAGCACCGCCGCCGCCGTGGCACGGGCCAGCCATGCCCGGGACGCCGCCATTCCGCGAGGCAAGATCTCACGCTCCAAGACGCGGAAGGAGGAGGAACGACGAACAATGCAGGGTGGAGGTGGAAGGGCTGGTGTGAGACAGCGAGAGAGCGCAAGCAGTGGCTCTGCGCGGCCTCAGGGTGTGAGACGCTGACACTGGCCGTTCCCACCCGGCTGGGAGTGGCATAAATAGTACTAAGCTAGATGACTGGAGGAGGGAGGAAGGAAGCGAACCGAGGAAGGGGAGCGGAGGACAGGGTGCCGAGCGCCGACAATGCCGGTGGCTCGGCATCAAGCAAGGTATATATGTGGATGGATGGATGCCTCTTAGGCTCTGTTTAGATTGGAGATAGAAAATTTTCTGTGTGTCACATCGGATGTGTCGGAAGGATGTCGGAAGGGATTTTTAGAAACTAATAAAAAAACAAATTACATATCTCGTCAGGAAACTGCAAGACAAATCTATTAAGCATAATTAATCCATCGTTAGCACATGTGGGTTACTGTAGCACTTAAGGCTAATCATGGAGTAACTAGGTTTAAAAGATTCGTCTCACGATTTTCAACCAAACTGTGTAATTAGTTTATTTTTGTATCTATATTTAATGTTTCATGCATGTGTCCAAAGATTCGATGGGATGGATGAAAAATTGTTAGGTAGGAAACTAAACAGGGCCTTAAAGAAGCGCTGCTGCCCTGCTGCAGCAGTAGAAATCTGCAAGATTGCAGCAACGCGTCATCGTCCGCTTTAATGCCTCCCAGCTATCGATCCACCTACCTGCATCATCAGAATCAGATCACTGCAGGATCCGATCATGCACTCGAGCAATGCAGAGCACGTCATGCACTCGAGCAACGCAGAGCTGCAGATTTCGTCCTGCACTCGAGCAATGCAGAACTGTGGCTGGCAGTGAGCCAGTGAGAGAGCGGTGCCGGTGAGCCACTGCAGTATAGCATCTCCTCGTACTCGTCAGATGCGATTCTGCGACAGTATTCATGGTTGGCATCCGGACGAGAGTGTAGAGAGGATGAGTGTGACGTGAAGCCGGTGTAGAGGGAAAGGGAGGTGTGTGTGCACACGTGAAGACCCAGCTGCTCGCCTGTGTCGCGTGGCGAGGTAGCATCCAAACACTTTGTCCTCTTCACCGACCAGCTCTGCTTTACCTGAGGGCTCCCGTGGTCATCTCCTGTCTGACGTGAAACGACACCTTGAGCGGCGGCCGGCGGTTGAGGCATGTTGGGTCCAATTCAAAATGCAATGCTGGGTAAAACAAGGAGGCAAGAAAGCGCCAGCATAAACCATCAGCCCAACAACGTTCGGCCGATGGTTTCTGCGGATGCTATTTGTTGTGAAAAAAAACATTAAGGGCCCGTTCGTTTACAGCCCGAAACGGTCTAAAACTGTTCTGGGCCTAGAACCATTCAATAAATTATATTGGGCTAGAATTGTTGCGGACTGTTCTAGACCGGAAAAGCTTAACCGAACAGGCCCTAAAAGTGATGCTGATTATAGCTGATACAGGATGTGTTTGAGCAGTTACAAATGACATATGGAACACTTTGAGCAGTTCAGACAACATGGTCGTCCGATCCGCGTGCAATGCCACAGAAGAGGTGAGTGAAAACTAAAAAAAGGTAATTACAACTCACAGAGTTACAACTTCAGCAGAGGCGCAGTGGTCCAAGTGCACATGTCGCCATGTCGGTGACGAGCAGTAGACGTTCCTCCTCCTCCTGAGGATTCATGACTCTCTTTGATTCCACGCGGTGCCGCGGCGAGCTTGTCCGTCTCCATGTGCGGTGGCCGGCCCATGGACCCCTCACGCCAACACACCACGGGCCCGAGGCCGAGGGCAAGTAATGGGCCAACCAACCGAAAGCACAAGGCAGGCCTCTCAACGCGATATTCTAGAAGGAAATCCGGCTCGGCCCACGACCGGTTCCACAAACCGAGGCGAGAGAAAAGGGAGCTAAAAAAAAATTCCCACGAGAAAAACCTACACTCCACTTGGAACGGACAGACGGGCACGTAACGGCACGGCGACGGCAACCCCACCCCACGGCCCACCCACCCACGCCCCACTCCACCGCGGGCGGGGGCGTGTCCCGGGTCCATCGGATCCCGAGCGCGCGCGTGTCCCCCGCGCCCTTCCCGTCCTCACATCCCAGTGATCCCACCACTACTTCACGAGCTCGCTCGTGAAGCGTCTCGCCGCCCCCACCGATCCACCACCCATCAGGAGGCCATCGTCCCTCAGCCACCGGCCATGTCGTCGCCGTCGGTGCCCAGCCTCCGCCTCCCGCTCCGCCCCGCGTCACCGCCCCTCTCCCGGCGGTACCTCGCCGGAGGCTCCCCCAACGCGGCCGCGCCCCGCGCCGCCCTCCTAAAACCTCTCGCGTCCAAGGCGCCCGCGTCGTACCACCAGCCCGCGCTCCTCCTCCACCAGCGGCGCCGGCATGGCCCGCCCCCAGCTGCCGCGACCACCACCTCCAAGCCTGTTCTCAAGGTACCTTCGCTCTCTCTCTTCTCTCCCGGCATTGGCGGCGGGATGTCGCGTGATTGATTGATTGATTGATCGATTGCCTTACCTCGGATTGCTTGGGTTGGGTTGCCGCGCAGGACCCGAAGAAGTATCAGGAGTGGGACTCCGTGACGGCCAAGTTCGCCGGCGCGGCCAACATCCCCTTCCTCCTGCTCCAGCTCCCGCAGATCGTCCTCAATGCCCGCAACCTCCTCGCCGGCAACAAGACCGCGCTCTTCGCCGTGCCGTGGCTCGTACGCCCCCCCAATTCGCGTCTCAGATTTCCACCTCCTCTGTGTCTGCTGTGACGCTCGTTTTGACGGATTTGATCGCACGCTGCAGGGAATGCTCACTGGGCTGCTGGGCAACCTCTCGCTCCTCTCCTATTTCGCCAAGAAGAGGGAGACGGAGGCGGTCATCGTGCAGACTCTTGGCGTCATCTCCACCTATGCGGTGCTCGTGCAGCTCGCCATGGCGGAATCCATGCCGGTGCCGCAGTTCGTAGCCACTTCAGTCGTTGTGGCTGCAGGGCTCATCCTGAACTTCCTCAATTACGTTGGCTGGCTCCCTGGAACCCTCTGGCTGCTGTGGGAGGATTTCATCACAGTAGGCGGCCTTGCCGTGCTCCCTCAGGTGAAAATGACTGTTTTTGCTTTCCCTCTTTACAAATCCAGCTCCTTCTGCTGTTTTGCACAGTGCTGATCAGCTGATGTGATTTGATTCTTTCTCTTCTGGCTATCTCCGTTTGGTCAATTGAAATGCAGGTCATGTGGTCAACGTTTGTTCCCTTCATCCCCAATAGCGTACTGCCTGGCATAATCTGTGGTACTTTGGCTGTTGCAGCTGTTGCGATGGTACGACACATTACATTATCTTGCATTAAGCAATTTCTGTTTATTAACTCTAGTATCTCCTGAATGCCTCAAGTAAAACTGGAAAACTAAAAAATGTATTGTCTATATGACTCAGAGGTGACTGAGGCAACCTTTTATCATTTGCATTATACCAAATTAGTTGACCATGCTTGATGTCAGGTTTTAAAGCAGCCTACGTATTAGGAGGGACATTGTTCTAAGTAATTGTGAAGTCCGGTTCCGTAATAGGATGTTTTTCTTATTTTAAGTGCTTGGGAGGTTTAAGTTCATGTTTAGTTGGATTTAATTATACACAGTGTTTTTTTAACCCTAGAGATATCTCATTTCCATTATCACATAACGGAAGTACAAAGCATTCGAAGATACAGACAAGGGACAGAGCTAAGGAAGAACCCAAAATTCAGAGCCAAGCCTATAGCTAAGCTAAAAAGGCCAACCTCCACCAGAGCTAACGGAAATACACAGTGTTTTTCTTTATGAACCCTCATTTGATTATACATAGGATGTACTTTCAGTCTGCACACTATAAGTACCTTTGGTTGCTTGTAAGAGAACTTGTTTAGTAAGACATGCAAGAAATTATTGATATGATTAAATGAAACATGGAAAGTCTACTTTATCTTTTCCATTTGTGCTGATGTATTTCCATTTTAGGGCATACTTACCAACTTATCAATCGAGCACTAAAAGTAGGTTGTATTCACATCGCATGGTTCCTTCATTTAATTCCCACTAGCTTATGTTAGCTCTTGATTACTTTTTCCCTTTTGGTTTCAGGCAAGGATGGGCAAGCTTTCCGATGCAGGGGTTAAATTTGTTGGGTCATTGTCTGGTTGGACAGCCACGCTTCTCTTCATGTGGATGCCAGTGGCACAAATGGTATTCATTCAAGCTTTCACACTTGTACCAGTGGAAACTGATGATCACCTAATGCTGATGCACTAAAATGCAATTTGTTTGTTGGGTTCTGCAGTGGACAAATTACCTTAACCCAAGCAACATCAAAGGGTTGTCAGCTTTCAGCATGTTGCTTGCAATGCTTGGAAATGGACTTATGCTTCCTCGTGCTGTATTCATCCGCGATTTGATGTGGTATTGGATTTTTTCCTATTCCATCTTGCCTGATTCCTTTTTGTGATTCAAGACCAACTGTTTGAGAAATCGTGGTGGGAAGTATCTAACTCCTGGAAATGTCTATTGTAGATGGGATGAGATTATAGGAAAATATCACTTCTCTAGGCATTTCTGTGTATGAAGCTTTACAGGAAACCTCCTTCTAAATCATGTTCATTAACTAATCATGAAAGGTCATGAAAAACAGAATAAGATGTCCATTATTTCATAAACTGAGGTTGATTGAATACCTTACTTTCATGGAAGTTTAAATTTATTTTTGTTGCATAACAAAAGATGTATTTATTCATACTCATTGATATAGTCAAACCAATGCCATTTGTATCTGCTGTATTACAATTCCTGTCGTCCCTTAATCATAGTTATTTTCATGAATCTAGGTTCACTGGTTCTGCTTGGGCATGCGTCCTACAGGGTTGGGGTAACCTGACATGCATGTACTGGTAATGTATTTCTCATAGCTGTGATATCCCTTACTTATGTATTTATCCTGTATGACTCATACAAGACAATTAACCTTTTTTTTTCCTTTTTGTTCCAGCTTTAATAGCATCAGCCGAGAATTTTACTTTGCAACATCAGCTGGTCTGCTTCTATGGCTAGGTCTTCTCTCTTTGCAATATCTAGTTTGTTTCTTTCCGAATATAAATGTCTTTAGCAGAAACATTTCATTTTGGCAATTTTGTGAGGAGCACAAGCATTTCAGAGTTTCAGCATTTTTGTGAAGAGCACAGCATTTCAGAACTAATACAGAACTGGATTTTTTTGTTGCGCTTCAAATGTGCTAGATTGTCTTTCTAACTGTACATGTCACTTTTTTGTTGCTGGCTAGGATTTACTCTATGGAGAGATGCCATTGCCTATGGCAACAGCTCGCCCTTGACTTCTTTGAAGGAGCTATTTTTTGGCAAGTGATGAACCGTCGGCAACCTTGTTTCTCTTGCACTTGAAGCAGCTAACTGTTCCTGGGTAGGAAGCTCTCCTGCAATAATTCATGGTGACTGTTAAGAACGGTGGTTCAGTTGCTCTCATTTTGGTCTGAAGAACGGTGCTTCAGTCTTGGCATTTTGAGGTGAAAACGTGAAACTTTACTGGTCAACTGAAGGCTATAAACATTGCCATGGCCCTGGACTGGAAGCTCCAACTTCCCAGGCTGTAGAAAGCGCCATGTGCCTCTCTACAGAAGCCACCGCGTGATGGCCAGCTTCATCAGGCAGGGTGGGTACAGTAGCAAGTTAGCCCTAGTCTGATGTAAGAACAAATTTATATATATTGTCCATCCCATATTGTCTTGAATAAGATTTAAGGTATTTCTTTTTTGAAACCGATAAAATTTCAGCTCTTGCTGTCGTGCAAGTGCAAATTTGTACCCATTGTCCATGGATGATCTTCCAATAGCTGCTGCTGATCTGGCCGTGTATTTAGCGCACTGGACTGTTTGATTTGAAAGGGAATATTATCTCGTCCTCTGCGCTTGGTGAAGCAAGTGGGCGGGCGGCAATGTGGGCCGGTACGGTCCAGTCCAGCTCAAAGCCCACTTGCATTAATGAACAACGTAAATTTCCCCCTTTTTCCCCCGAAAAAAGAGAAGAAAAGAAATCAAAATGGATGCAGGGAGACAGCTAGTGTGAACGCGGCAGGCCCCGTTCTCTGAGACCGAGCAGTGTGAATGGGCAGAAAAGTAATGGCAGGCAGAGGCAGGCAGCGGCGAGAAGCAAGAAGAAAAGCGAGGCGAGCAAGCAAATCGAGGCAAGAAAGCGGGGTAGCCTGCAGCCTGCAGTCCCCCTCCGCCGCCGCGCCTCGCCGCGGTTTACAGCCTGTCGTTAGGGATTGCTGCCGTTGGGCAAGTCGCGCTGAGGAGACGAGGGTAGGAGGGACGGTGAGATGATGGAGGCGGGAGGAGCGGGAGCGGGAGGAAGGGACGAGAGGGTGCCGCAGTGGGGCGCGCAGGAGACGCGGGAGCTGATCATGGCGCGCGGGGAGATGGAGCGGGAGACCGTTGCGGCGCGCCGCAGCGCCAAGACGATGTGGGAGGCCGTCGCCGCGCGGCTCCGGGAGCGGGGCTACCGACGAACCGCCGAGCAGTGCAAGTGCAAGTGGAAGAACCTCGTCAACCGCTACAAGGTAACACAATCCTTCATCCTCTTCCGGCTTTTCCAGATAACTTTCTAGCCTAGTCTCCGTAACGCTAGATTGACCGGTCTGTTCTGGACCACCAGGCAACGATGCTCTGCTGTACTATTCTTGCGTTGATGGCAAAATGATATGCATTGCCGGCTTGTGACTTCATCTTTAGGCTCAGTGTCCCCAAATTGATCTTCTATCTCGATAGGTCCATTTTGGGTTGTTAAGAGTGTGTCCACAACTCCCCAGGTTCACCTATGCTGCATTATTTGCACAGCCATTTCCATCAGTAAAGGACATTGAGAAACCTTCGAGTTGAAAAATGATGTGCAATGCAATGTTATTCACATATTCCTTCTAATTTGAATGAATGTACAAGCCCCTGCCTTTTTTCACAAAAAAGACGGGATTATTCAATCGTGAAATTGTTGCCTTCTGTTGTTACTGATTAGAAATTGTTCATTTCTTCCAATTCAAGGTTGAGTAGTCTTTCCTCTATATGTTCATGATAGCTATAGACAACTGATTTCGCAGAATTTATCCTTGCATTGTGCTACACATGATGTAACATGATGCTTTCAATTAGGGCACATTTGGAAGTAGGTGGATACCTAGTAATAGTAATATGATAAGTTCTATAGATAGTATATTTTTATCTTGTACTAATCAATTTAAAACACATGAGGAGGTTTCTGAAACTTTCTTAGTCCAATTGTTTTCTTTTTTCAAGTTCTCTTCACAAAAATCACATAGAAGCAAGGCTTGATTTTGTTACTATATTTTGTACATTTTTTGCATGAGAAAAAAGGTGTATTCCACTTCATTTTGTTCTGAAATAAAACATCGCACAACCATTTTTAAGAAGCTAGGATATTAAACAGATATCTAGGGCAGTGAATTATTACTAGTGATAGAAAGGGGAATCCATCTATCATTATCTTTGTTGACTATGAGTCTATGATGCATGAAAAGTCAATGTGGAATCTCAAGGGTTTGAGGGGAACTGAGTGGCAAATCATCCAGAATTAGTGGTTCAGTTAAAGTTTAAGATTTTCACTTTTTGAGACCATGGAGTCATTGTGAAGCCTAAAGAAGGCTTTCTTCACATTGGTTAGTTTGTCTGAGAAATTGCACTTGAATTGGCTCGGAATGTGACATTTGTCCTGCATAATGATCCAAACTAATCAAAGAAAAACTATAGCTGGCAAAAAGAGGGAGGGCTGTTAAATTATGATACTACCTGTTAGGCGTGTCATGTGTGAGAGCAATGAATGCGTTGATTAGGTTTATTGAGAGAAAAATGTGTAAAACCTGTGCATTATTGGTGATGTTCCTGCTGACAACAATAGTCGTGTGTTATTGGTCTTCTGCTGCAATAGTTATAAAAGATTTTGTATTTTGTCTCAGTGAGAATGTCAGGAAGTAGGCCAATTATACTTTTTCATCAGGAGGGGATGAAAAATTGGAAGTTCCATGTTAGGTTCAGATTGACTCTGCTATTGGGTTAGTTGGGCGCTGGGTCCAATTTCAAGCTTTGTATTAGAAGTTTTTATTTTATGCTTAAAACCCAGTTCCTACTGCCGATTGTTTATTGCTTGGACGTATTGTTGGTCCATCTTTGTCTTGTGGTCTGTCCACCTTCTTGTTTGCTTTGTGATTTCAACGATTAGTTAGTACCTTCATTCTTTAGTTTATTATAGGTACAAGCTCACAAGTTTTGCATCCTTTCATTTAATCAGGGGAAAGAAACTTCTGATCCAGAAATTGGTAGGCAGTGTCCCTTCTTTGAAGAGCTGCATGCTGTCTTCACAGAGCGTGCTAGAAATATGCAGCGACAACTCCTTGAGTCTGAATCTGGAGCTTCTGTCAAAAGGAAACTGAAGCGACCTGGTGGTGACCGGTCATCTGGGGAGTCTGATGATGAGGACGATGGTGGTGAAGAAAGCGATGATGAGAAGCCGATGCACAGCAGAAAGAGGAAAGCTGATGATAAGAAACAGCAATATCAAAGAATGTCTGAGAAGTCAAGAGCAGGAATTTCAAGCATCCATGAACTGCTGCAGGATTTCCTGGTGCAGCAACAGCACATTGATGTCCGGTGGCAGGAGATGATGGAAAGACGTGCCCAGGAGCGGGTTGTTTTCGAACAACAATGGCGGCAGACAATGCAGAAGCTGGAGCAGGAGAGGTTGTTGCTGGAACACTCGTGGATGGAACGGGAGGAGCAAAGAAGGATGAGAGAAGAAGCACGAGCTGAGAAAAGGGATGCGCTCCTGACCACTCTGTTGAACAAACTCCTACAGGAAGATCTATAGCAGGATAAGCTTGCTCTTCATTTCGTCAGGGTATAGCTGCAGTAGTGGACATTGTTTTCTCACCTTGTTTTATCAATTCTTTGTAGCGATGTTGACATGTGACTGTTCAAAGAAAAATGTTTCTTGCAGCAATTGTATTAGGTTCCTAGGGCTCCTTTTCCAGTTATTTGGTGGAGTAAAGCTAATTTTATGTTTGACTGTGGTTGTAAGTATCATACTACCACGTAGGTCTACAGATCAATGCTAATATGCTTGAGAGATAATTGGGCTCTCTGTCAACATTGGACAGAAGTTCATGTAATCTGCTTGTTCAAAAATAAGTTCATGTGGCCTCAAAGTAAAAAATAAGTTCATGTAATACATTTGCTCAAAGATATATCTGCTTCAAAAATAAGTTCATGTCATTTTTTTAGAAAAAAAAGTTCATGTAAAGAGATGAATCACATATATTCACATGTTTGAGCAAAAATGCTTTCAGCTCAGCTGGCAAGTGGCAAGCGGCCTTGTGCTGGAACAAGTGAACAACTGGATAAGCCCGGCCGCAGAAGGGCACTGCCCGGACGGCGACGGACTCCGAGAGGGAACCGGGCAGCGCCGCAGCGGCAATGGAGGGCCAGCCGCTCCATCTCCTCCTCGCCCAGCCCCACCACCCTCCCCTCCGCGGTCTCATCCCCAACCGCCCTACTCACTACCTGCCCACCTCCCGCCTCCGATTCCGCGTACACCGTCGCAAGCCGAAGCAGCTCGCCGCAGTGCCTTCGAGACGTCCATCGGGCAGCCAGGCCGACGCACCTGGCCGTAGCGGCTGGGAGCGGGTGCCGAACGCGGTGGCGGCGGCGGTGTTCCAGCTGGCCGTATGCTCGCTCCTTTTTCTCTTCCCCAACCGTGCCCGAGTCCTCGCGCTCCCGCCTCCTCCGGGCGCCGCTGCGGTGGTTGAGGCGACGCAGGAGGAGGAGGACAAGGAGTGGGAGGCTGCGCTGCAGAAGTGGAAGACCAAGACCTACGCGCTCTCGGTGCCCCTCCGGGTGGTCGCGCTCCGCGGCTCCTTCCCTCCATCTTGGATTAAGGTCTGGTCGTCCTCATCCACCATAGACAAAGCATCCCTTTTTGTCAGATTAGTAGTTAAACCAGCGCATAACATAATTGCATGAATGGTGTGTGGCCAGGGACGCTGACCGTGGAATTCTTTAAAAGAAAAATGAATGGTGGTTGGTGTGAAATTTAGTGGGATGTTCTTTTTGTGTTTGTAGGATTTCGTTGAAGTTCAGGGGAAGAGGCTCAAATTCAGTCCCGAGCTCCGTGCTAATCTTGATGGGATCTTCTCTGAGATGTCACAATGTATGGACAAGGGTCAAGTTCAGCCAAAGTCCGCAATGGCTGCTGATGCCGTTACCCTTGGGGACTCCTGGCTCGGCTATGCCATCCGCCAGGGATTGCTAGAGCCTGTCAAGAATGCTGAAGAACAGGATTGGTTTCGTAGCCTGAGTGACAGATGGAAGGTGAGGAGTGAAACTTTACTTTTCCTTGACAATGCTTATCACTTATGAATACTTTGGCGCAAGTTTGTGATCTTGCATTGCCTTGGTAAATAATTTACTTGTTGAATTTGATTAGATTATATAAGCTTGTAAGAAATGCTGTCTATCATGAGAAATCTATGACCTGTGTAGGTTTATATTCTCTACTGGATGCTGGCATATTATTAATATTCAACGATCCATCAATTCTGCTTATGAGTCATTTTAGAATTGTTCTCAAGAATTAGAATCCCCAATCATCGACTGACATGTAGCCTTATGTTCTTCAGCTCCTATGTGCAGTAGGTATGCTAAATGGAGTTAGCTGTTGAGTTCTTAATGTGCAAACATTGGGAGGTAGCTAAGAGTAGGACCACACAAAGACATACATACACATAGGGAGAGATTGGAAAAGATGGCTCATTTCTTGATCCAAATTGGGTTTGTTTTGCTAGGGGCACAACATAAAAGAAACAAAAAAATAGCGAAGTGTCTAGAGGTTGTTGAATTGCTTTTATTTAAAAAAAGAATGCAAAAGGAGCTTATAATGGAGATGGGGGGAGTAAAAAAGTGAGTCTATCGCTCATGAGTTGCTTCAGTCATTCACATTTTCATAGTCTTGGGTTTTGTCAGTCAGCAGTCACTACACAATATCTCTGATCTCATTAAGATTTTTTTTTGTAGCATAGCATTTATAAATTGGCTGTGAAAATGTTCCTCTATGTACTTTGCATTTTCATTATATTCTATCAGGTTCATTTGTGCAGGAACCAGAATGGAGAAGCAGATCCTAATGGTACAATATGGGGAGTTCCATACAGATGGGGCACCATGGTCATTGCTTACAAGAAAAACAAGTTCAAAAGACATAATCTGAAGCCAATACAGGTGAACTTTTTTTTTTGAGAAAAATATGCAATATTAGCCTAAACTTACGATGGCATGCTATAGGCTTCCTTTTCCTAGGTAAAATGAAAATGTGAAGCATTGTATTGACTACTATACATACTTTTTGCTTGTACTTATTGGTGCTGACTATCTTTGCTGTGGTAAACCTGGTAGGTGTTAAGCACATTGATTTTAATTTGTAGGATTGGGAGGACTTGTGGAGGCCTGAGCTTGCCGGCAGGATTTCAATGGTCGATTCTCCTAGAGAGATTATTGGTGCAGTTCTGAAGCATCTGGGGTCATCATATAACACAGTTGATATGGAAATAGATGTCAATGGTGGTAGAGAAGCAGTCCTAAATAGCTTTACACAACTACAGAAGCAGGTTTGTACCAGATATGGCACATCCTTTTTGGCTCTTTCTTGAGTATATACGATCTAATATATGGGCCATCCAAAATTCTGTTATTATTTGTTGCACTGGATTTGATATTGGCTGTCTTTGCTAGGTCCAACTATTCGATAGCATGGACTATCTGAAATCATTTAGTGTTGGAGATGTATGGGTTGCAGTGGGTTGGAGCAGCGATGTGATCCCTGCTGCAAAGCGAATGTCTAATGTCGCGGTGGTTGTTCCCAAGTCAGGCAGCAGCATATGGGCTGATCTATGGGTATGTTATGGTTTTCTCATGTATAATGCATCGTCGTCACGAGCTATCTTATTGATTGTTATGGTTTTATACATTGCAGGCAATACCATGCGCGACAAGATTTCAGACTGACCAAATCGGTAGCCGAACCAGAGGCCCATCTCCACTGATCCACCAGTGGTTCGACTTCTGCCTGCAGAGTGCTAGGAGCCTACCCTTCCGCCAAGACGTCATCCCCGGAGCATCCCCGCTGTACCTCGAGAACCCTGTGCCAGAGGTCCCTCAAGATAAGAACAAGAGGAAGCCGAAGCTGGAGACGAACCTTGTCAGGGGAGTGCCTCCGCCCGAGATCCTGGAGAGATGCGAGTTTTTGGAGCCCCTGTCAGGTAAGGCGCTGGAGGATTACCAGTGGCTGATGTCTAAGGTGCAGAGACCTCGACTTGGTTTTTTTGGGAACGTGTTGCAAAAGATGTCAGCTGTACTAGACTTCAAAAGAAGATTTTAGAGCCACTGTACTGTACTTGACCAAGGGTTTTTACTTCGTCGTGCAACTAATTGTTCCGTATGTTTGACGATCACGTTGTTATCATTTGCGGCAGTGCTGCGAGACTGTGCGAGTGGTGGAGGCAGAAATGGCCTTGACCGTGAGGGCCTCAGGGATCAGGCAGTAAGGCTGCCCCGCCGCTCGACGACAACGTTCTGACCTCTGAGTCTGTCTGAGGCCGATCAATGATCTTGTTTGTGATGGGCATATTATGGCAACGACTGATCAGGACTTCAGGAGGTCGTGCGGATCATTTTGCACGGTGTACATCATCGTAGGCAGCCGTGCTGCGTGAAAATGCCGAGCCAGGAGCGGCAGAGGGCGCCTGATGCCTGCTGTCCTGCTTCTGATCAGAAACATGAATTCAGTCATATAACTTGCACTTTGTTTCTATTAATTCTTCAATAGTCTCACGTACGTAAAGGAATTTACACAACACCACATTTCTCACAAGCGTTTGGCTCACACAAAACAAAATCGGAGAACCAAATTCACCATGTACAGGGACCATCCTAATTGCCGGGGAAGAATGTCTGACAGCTGATGAGTAGCCAATACATGAACGTCAGTGCCGAATCAAATCACTCTTTAGCAGCCAGAGCCTACCATATTATGAGCTCCTGAATCCTGGGTATGGCCGATGCAGGTGCCTGGCAAATATCTTTACAGTTTCAATTTGCCCAGGTCAATCTTTTGCTTAGGGTATGTGTAGGCTTCATAGTTTATGTTCTGGCCGAAGGAGCTCAGCTTTGTGAGTGTGGTAATCAGGTCAACCTGCCATACAGACAAATAAGCACAAGTTAGAATAAACACTAGAAGATATACCGAGCATTGCCAGCACATACGCATCAATGAATCATACTTCGTAGTCAGTCCGGGAGACAGTCTCGCGGCTCCGCTGGTACTTCTCCACCCATGGACGGCAATCTGGATCAGCTATCAGTCGTTCCTCGGTAGCAGCCTGGTCAGGTCCAAGGAATGCTGACATAACAGCAAGCTGCAAAAAGAGCCATCTTCTATTAAACGTGAGACTGGTTCATGGTTTTTGCTCTCTCTCTCTCTCTCTCTCTCTCTCATGGTCATGACAATAATGAGATAAGTTAAGACAGTTAATTTATTTCAGCAATCTAATAAGGATGTGGTAGTAGTAACCTGGCGAGGACCCAGCCCAACAGCGACGAACCTATCCTTCATCTCCTGCACAGAAGCTTTGCTCCACTCAGGCACTCTTCCCTCTGGATCTGCTTCCTGTGCATCTGCTCTCCCGAATGTTCTATCGAACAGACCCCACTGTGGTTGCAAATAGTCAAAACAAACGTAGAGAAAAAATATAATTTTAAACGTTAAATAAGGAGCAGCTTGTACAGAGTGTATACTGAACATATGAAGCATCATGTGACATAAGGAGCAATGTGGCACAGTACATACCTGCCCATTTGAACCATATGCAGAGTATAGGGTTCTTCCCTTCTCTTCATTTCCACCACATTTGGCAATGGCCGCGTCAAGAAATGATCTCTTCAGTGCTGATTGTGCTGTTTCAAGAAAAAACAAAATTCTTAATTTAAAACAAGCCAATATACGGAAGAGCTTGCCAGTAAAGATCAACAAGTTTCATAATGGTAGTAAAACTGCACTGGAAATTGTCGAACCTGCAAACTGGATCAGATCTGCAAATGAAATGGGACCTCCCTTGGAAAAGGAATCTATCTCCTTTTTGGCTTCAGTCAGCAAATCCAATGCAGCAGAGAGCCCACTGTTTTCAGGTCTGCTTGTTTCTGGGCTTTATTTGAAAAATTAAGTATTAAATGGTGGAGCAACGCAACGGATTATCTCCAGCTGAACATTTTCTTCTCTCAAAACAAAAAACAAACTGAAGAACTGAAGAAGAGAAAAGGAAAAAGAAATTGCTACCTAGCCTGATAGACCCATTTGCTCCTCCAGTTTTTGTGGCCTGCAGAAGAATTAAACCAACTCTCTAAACCAACAGAGGGACCCAAATGCTAATGATATAAAGCCATTCAGATACCAGACCTTGTCATATGTCATGGCATCATTCAGTGCCAAGGTCAACAATGATGGAACGAGCTCTGGCTTAGCCTTCAAAAGATTATCAGGTTCACAGTTTCAGGCAACAGAAGTGATAGATAGATGAAAGAAAAACACCAGGTACAACAAACTAAGGCGTCTCACCTTTATGGCTACGTAGAGCGTATCTTTGATTTTTGCTGCAAAAAACAGTCAAAAGACTTCAATTTCGATGGTGAGAATGAAACATTAGCATTCAAGTGGGCCAATGGAACTAACAATATGAGATGACCTACACTGGAACTCCGACCGTTGTCTACGCTCAATGAGATCAGCTGCAGTAGCCACTCCAGAGAATCTTGTAGAACCGTCGATCAATTCCTAACCCAAGACATAAATAAACGAAGTTCAGCTTATCACCTCTGAACTGAGACAAAAGGTGTCTTTCCTCTTAAAACAGTATAACCACATTTGTACATTGTTTTCCTCTCAGAACAGATTAGCGAATAATACTTTTCAGCATCAGCATAAGTTCGAGCGTGACTAGATGCAGCTGAGATAAAAAGTTTGCTGGGGCAACAACTTGAAGCTCTCCCATAATGCTACATTTGTTTACTTCTGTAACACCAATGCACAAGGGCATTGTTCTTTTGTCAGGATGGTAGCACTACCACTTACCAAACCAATGGCGCTCCCGACGCAGGTGCCAATGAAATCTCTCCGGCGGAATCGCAGACGCTCTTCATGAGCAGCAGCCTCCGAGCCCTCAGCGTCAGCCCGGCAGCAAACTCGAATCTGCGCAGGCAAAACCAAGGATCACGCGATTACGTCGGAGCTGAAATGGAATCTGCACGGGCAAAACAGTAAGTTCGGGGGGCGTACGTACGTGCGGGTGCCTCCGCGTCGGAGTCGAAATGGAAGAGCAGGCAGCGACGCCGCGGGCAACGAGCGGCGCGGTCGAGAGGAAGCTCGCTCCCGCCATTTCTCTACTGACCTCTGACGCTCTCAATGGCTGGTTGAGCGCTCTCAATGGAGGCTCGCAGGCTGGTGCGGCAGTAGCTCGCGAGGATAAGGCAGCGAATCGTGGATCACCTGCCTGCGCCACACGTTGCATATCGCGGGCGTCCCGATTGCCTGCATACCGTTATCTCTACCAGAATGTGATGGTGACGGCATGCATATGACTGTCAGTACTCAGTGGCAATGTGGCACCTGCAACAATAACGGGCTGGAGCACTGGAGCAGTTTGTGAGAGGGGAACGGTCGAACGGACGGGGCCCTTCCGAGATGATCATGCAGTATATCATCTGATAATCATCAATAATGGATTAATTTCTGACTAAAGACGACTTTAAATTATCATGCGAAGTTAAAAGGATACATCGTTCATATCAACCAGAGGTACAAGCCCAAATGCATAAGCATGTATAGCTTAAAAAGCGGAGCAAACACAAGGGATGTCATTCTCATGTGGGTAGTAGGGAAGGGGGATTGCTGCTACATCTCCAGCATCACATTTAGGCAACTTGTGGAAACCGTGGCATTTTCCATCTCCAGAAACAGCATCATCATCGCTGGTAAGACTGGTTCTCCCTCCGCTTCACATAGCGGGTCCGGTCACTGTACCGGGGTCGATCTTGAGCTCTCTGAGGCACTGGCTCCACCCTTCTCTGCCTTTCTGGCGATCGCTGAACGATTTCACCGTTCACAAATAACTCAGCTGCAAAGAAATATAACTTCATGAAAACCTAAGATATGTTCATATTAAGATGGTTACGAATGGAAGAAATTTAATAACAGACTGAATCTCAGAAAGGATTGAAATGTAAATGACACCAGTCAACACACTTGATAAATTGGGAAGAGACAAGGCATTCAACAGAAAAGCAATGAATATCACAAATGAAATGTGAGGCATCCAATAAAAGTGAAATTCCATGCCCATACGGCAAGCTAAACAAACATAATAAAAAGAAAAAGTGGAATTTTTAACCAACCGTTTAGCATTGAATGACAAAAAAGCTAAATGTTATTAGCATTTTCACATTGCTTCACATCTCTTTCAAACAACATTTTTTCACTAATATGGGCAGAGGAACGTGCAACGCAGCAATAATATTTGATAGATATAAAACTACTATAGAAGGAGGATCCAGTATTCCAGTAAGTAGAACTATGGAAAACTAAAGACAAAGATTGTTGAGACATAATACTAGGCAACCGGAAACCATACAGCACAAAGTAAGTTTTTCTTGCAGAAAATGTTTTCAAGTCATCCGATTAATCGCGATTAATCGTCCTGGTTGGTCCCAGGTATTGTTGACCTGTACAAGTCGTCCGATTAATCACGATTAATCGTGATTAATCATCCTGGTCAGTCCCAGGTCGACCAGACGACCTGAAAACATTGCTTTCAGGGCAGTGACAATTCAAGGATCTATTAATAGCTAGCATGAAATAGTCCTCAAAAAACGAAATGAAAAAAACTCAACTTCCCACTGCTTTACATCTCTTTCGAACAACATTTCTTCACTTATGTCAGAGGAACGTGCAGTGCAGCAATAATATGATTGCTAGATTAAAAACTACTATAGAATGAATCCAGGAAGTGGAACTATGACAAACTAGCAAGACAACAGATTACTGGGAAACAATAATAGGCAACTATCAACCATACAGCTGAAAGTGAGGTTTACTTCCAGGGCAGTGAAAATTCAAGGATCTATTAACAGCTAGCACGAAATAGGTCCTCAACAAACAAAATGAACCACACTCAACATAAACCTACAGCTACAGGACACTTAAGTAATAAACTTACCACCATAATCCTTGTTCTCAGCATCAACATAAGAGTCAGGAAGCACAAATAGAACCCCTGGAAGGCCTGTTTTATGCAAAACACAAACCGCAATTAGTGCAACTAGTGATGCATGTAGTGTACTGAAAGTTCAGAAGATTTATATCCGTTAATGCTTATAGAAACAAGCACACACATAGCATGATATCTGCAAATGGTCACTGAAGAAAGAATAAGCATAGCACGTTTCTTGTAGTAAATGTTAACACGTCACTTTTCCTGATAAATTTGCTCAATGAACACAATAACATAGTACCTAAGCTCAAACAAGTAATGTGTCACGGACAAAATCACAAATAGACCGCAACATTGTAATAGTTGAACATAACTAAGCCTTCTGCGCCAACAGAAATCTTAATTTTCCATGTTATCACATTACGCAACTATCAATATTATAGCACAACGCAAAATACATTAATTGGAAAAAAAGACGACATCACATTGCATGTTTTGACTCTTGAACAAGGAACCAATCAAGTCACCTTCCAGTTTGTTGGAGGTCTCTTCATCAATTTCGCAGCCGAATCCAAAATAGCGCTCGCAGGACACATTGTATATCCTCTTCTTCGCCTCCTCTTCGCTGCAACAACAGAAAGCGAATTATCCAAAATTATTTCTCATCCCGCGAAACAACCAAACCTATGGAGATACTTGATTGAATCAGAGGATTAACAATTACCTCCCTACCACCTGGGCAAGGGTCTGGATGTAGCAATCGATCATTTGCTGCTTCGTGGCGCCCTCGCCGCCGGGCTTGTCCATGACGATGAGCCAGTGCTCGTAGTCGCAGCCAGGGAACAGAGGCGCCATCTCCGTCGGCGCACGGTCACCGCCCTGACCCGACCGCAGCGGGGAATATGAGGAATCCGGCCGCCGCGCCATGCAGCGGACGGACCCAACGCCGCCGCCACGTTGCCGCGGGGGGCGGATGGAAGAGGAGGACGGGAGGCGCCGTGACGGGAGGAGCGGCCGCGCCGGGCGTGCGGCGACGAGGGCGCGCGCTGCGGTGGCCATGGGTGGCGAGGGAAGAAGCGGTTGGCTGGAAGCGGTGGTGAAATGGCGAGAAGAGGGGGGTTTGGAATTGGATGGGGTTTTGATGAGGGGAGTGCCAGTGAGTGAGGGACCGGACGACTGTGGAGATATTTGCTGCGCTTGGGCGCGTTGACACTCCAATGGGCCGCCGGTTAGCCCTGCGCACCCTCGGACTGGAGGCCCAAATAAACACACTAATCAAAACGTCCGGCAATGCTCGTTTCTGCTAAGGAACAAGTCCAAGTTATAGCCTCGTAAAAAAAAAGTCCACGTTATAGAGGCTTTATTTATATATTTTTATATATAATCTTTTTTTTCAAAAGGATCCAAACCAAGAAAATTACAAAATTATACTAATGCCGTCAATTTAATTAGAGGGAATTCCTTTTATCTTTCTGCTCATCTAAAAAAAATAACTTTTATATATGAGAAGTCGGATGGAGATAAAATTGATACAAAAGTTATAGTAGAGAAAAAAAAGATCTACAAGTTTGTAGTTTATAACATTTTCTTTTGAAGTCGTTTGATACCTAAATATTCATACAGTGTTCAAATCTATACTTGTAGATTTAAATATTATGTCAATTATTTTGATTAGGATGTATGTTTAACTGCTATTCTTATATAATTTTTGTATTCATATGTGAATATATGTAAAATTTATAATTGTTTAAAGACGTGCAACGTTAGGGTGTAAATAAATTGCCTCAATGTATCTAGTGCAGCGTATTTTATATAAATTATAATTGTTTCATATAACCTCGTATAGGGATAACATTTATACAGATATCATAGATACCTAAAAGATCTACAAGTTTGTAGTTTATATATTTTCACTTAAAGCCATATTGATACCAAAATAATCAATTTCATGTTTAGATCTACACAAATAGATATCTGAACATTGTATCAAACGACCTCAAAGGGTTAAGCAACATAGCTAAATTGAGCTCCACTCATGTAGGTAGATGTATTTCATCTTACGCCGGGCCAAGGCATTGCAGCCGCCCAAGCAGGAAACAAAAATCGAATCACAAGGTTATTGTATCCATATCCCAATATACATCTACACATTGAGCATGTAAGATACATAATATGAGACCAAATTTTTATTATTATTATCGGGCCTTTGGTTACCGTGAGCAACAGATCATATGGCTGTTTAGTGTAGGCAAATGTAGTGGTAGCCTGGTAGGAATGATTCCGTCCGTTCAAAAATTAGTGTTACCGAATACAATCGGACACTCGTCGTTCTTTAGCTAGTATAGTTTGCTAAACAACTACTTAAATGGGTAAAACAACCATTTAAACAGATAAATGATCGATTAAACAAAAACGGTGTACCACCATGTTGAGTTTGAACGGTGTGTAAACAGACTGGACAACCGTTTAAACGAACAATGCCAAAAACTGATAATTTATAGAGTTATCCTAAGCCAATCCTATTCCTGTTTGATTAAAATTATTAAAACGAGTACCAATTTTTGTAACACCAAATTTGAATAATTTGACAGACCAATGTTATAATTACAAGTGTATTTATTTGGTGTTATAAACTAGAGTCTAGAGGTACTAGGTTGGATATAAAAAATCACTCTGTTCAGAAAGCCAGACGAAAATAACATTTGATAAAAAGGAAAACTAGGGAAAAAAACATTTACATGCACCAACCGATGAACGAGTATTGATTGTACGGGACCTTATTCTATGATTAAGAACATAGAATTACAGCTAAAAGTGGATTTCATTTATTACCACTTTCTTGTACTAATAAATATATAGATAGATAGATAATACAATGTTGCAACTTGCAAGCATATTTGCGGACAACAACATTCAGTTCTTCACAGTGGTGACATGCCTCAGAAGCATCTGAATGACTTCTGGGGATATACTTGCAGCCTGTTGACTGAGTTGTTCAATTTTTGCTGTTGTCTCTTCCTCAAGACGTTTAACATTTGCACCAGAGTCACCGCTGCTCTGGAATCAGCAAATACATAACTCAGGCTCCATGATCTTGTGAACATTCAAGCATGTTGGGCTAGTGACATACCTCTGCAACCTTCCTCTGGAATTCAGCCTCCATCTGGGCACGGTATTCAGCTATTTCCCTCTCAGCCTCCTCCTTGGCTTGCCTAAGCCTTGCTGACTTAGCTGTTGAACACAGAAAATGTTACACTGCAGCCCATCGGAATCAACCATAATCACTGGATATTATCTGCATAAGTTAAACAGACAGTTCTAGAGCAAGAGCTTCGGCGTTGGAACATGGTTGTCTAATCAGTGAAGGACAACGATATTTTTCTGACTTGGGTTATGCAAATTCTACAGTTAACATGTGACTTTTGAGTGATAGGCATGGCCTAACAAGAGCCTGTAGACTAAAGCCAAAAAAACAACAGTATACCAAAGGCAATTCTACAGACTAGATGCTGATCTCATATAGCTCAGAATTGAACATGCTTCTAGACTAGATGCTGATCTCACTATAGTTCAGAATTGAACATGCTTCTACCTAAAATGTGAATATCCACAAAGATTAATCGGTACATCAAAATACAGGGAATGCTCTTATGCCCAAGGTACTTGCTCTCAAGAACTATGCTTGATTTATAATAATATTTGTGCCAAAAGGAAGATAGTATTACCAGCCCTAGCTGCATTTACAATCTGCTGAGCCTCTTGCTCTGCAGCCAACAACTGTTGGATTCCACTCTGGCGCCTGTTCGCATCCATCTTTCAGCTGCTGCATCAAGGACCAAAATTCAGAATCAACAGAACATTAGCTACAAAGCAAAACTAACAACCATAAGCAACAACTATCGCTCCGCTGCTCTACACCACTATACATGGCACTGCAGACTGCACAACCATGACCACCGCAGAAGCTCCACACTACCGCAGCCAGTCGCCACAATGCACCACCATCATCGCTGAAAGACGAAGCCATCCAATCAACATGCCATCATCATTGCTTGTGCCATTGTTACTGACAACGTCCCACACCAAGGTAGCGGCTGTCATGCAGGACTAGCCGTCGCAGACCGCTACAAACTGTGTGACGCCTGTGCCATCATCACCGCTTGCACTGTCAGTTTACGCTGTCCTACACCGGACTAGCCCTTTCACGCAGAGTTTGCAGCCGCAGTTTGGTGCAATCCCTCATAGGGACTGAGGGATACCCAAGCGCTGCATCTAGCCATTACCAAGCTGACCACAACTTTCGAGATCCGAAAACTGAAACAACAATGCACACAAGCAAGACACTGTGTTGTACATATCAGCTGCGGCAAGCTTCCTGCCTCCGAATGCCCTCACAGGGCCTCCTTGGGCAAGAGTGATCACCACAATTTGTGACCACCCACCACCACACCAAACAATGCGGCAATGCTCCTGCTGGACACCCCGTGGCCACCAACTCACCGTTCTCCTCAAGCACGCACGCGCCTCCTTCATAGCTCCTGACACCCCTCACTGCCCGCCCTGTCGCCGCCGGCCTCGCCATGCCGCTACCTTCGCAGGTGCCCAACCGGCCGGATCCGAACGCCGGCCCACCAGATTCGCCTTCCCCCGGTCTGGATCTGGGTCCTCGCGAGCCGCTGCCGCCCACACGCAGATCGCCTCCACCGAGCCGGACGAAGCTCCGTCACCACTGCACGCCGAACCGAACACCGCGGCACCACCCAAAGCGCGCCCGCACGCCGCGCCCTCCGAGTCGAGCGTAGGTCGTTGCGTGCGGCCGCCGTTGCCTTGCCGGTTGCCGCCCGCACAGGAACCCGATCTGAGAAAACGAGATGGAAGGAGAAAGTGGGGAGGGGATTTGCCCTGTCGCCGCCGTCATTGCAGCCGCACGGACCTCCTGCCTCGTGCTCGGTAGACGGCAAGACGGTAGAGAGGCGAGGAGCTGGAAGGAAGCCGGCGCCGGATCGGGAGCCGCCCGTGTCGCCTGAGAGCGCGCGACGCGGCGGCAAGAAGTAACACAAATCGAATAGCCAGGGTTTGGGTGCACGGTTTCGCGCAGCGGGGGGGAGAGAAGGGGTGGGCATACCTGGTGGGTGCTCGTCGCGGCTGGCGAAGGGCCGGACGAAGACCTGGGCGCCTAGCGCAGGGATGCGGCGGCGGTCTTACGTCGTGGTCGTCGGCACTAGAAAGAGAGGGCGCGCGCAAGGCGAGGTGAACGGGAGAAGAAAAGCCCGTAGGGAGGCAGTCCAGTCTCCAGTCCGGGTTCGTAAGGTCACGTGTAGCCGTGAAGGTAGAATTCTGGCCTGGTTGATCTGATGATCCATCCAGTCGGACGTCGGAACGGATCGTCCGCGACTCGCCGGCTCTGCCTGTACCATATCTTCTCTAAAGAGATGCGTTCAAACAAGCTGTGACCTTTGTTTTGTTTTTGTTTTCTGAATTTTTTCTTGTCTACCAGAGAGCTAAATACTCCGTATACGATTGTCTTTTCATGCACAAGAAATAGCAGCCGATGTATCAATATTTTTTTGTTTATAAGCTTCCATCTACCGGACTTTGTGAAGTAGCCAATTGGACCTATTCAGCACCGGTGGATGTGGATCACACAAAACATGCTCCAACCCTATTTCCTCTGTCATTCCCGTTCGAAATTGCAATAAAAAATAGAAACATAATGAATGCATCGAAAAGCATCATGTTCTTGGTCTCTCCACAAATGGTAAAGTTTTTTTTTTCCTTAAGACCACATGCTCTCACCCTTCCAACTATTAGATTCGCATTAAAAATTATACAAACACATATTTTAATACAGTATGTTTACACACTTCTCAACGTAAATTTAATGGGTGAGAGAGTGAGAGCATGTGTGCTTAAAGGTAGAAAAACCGTGTTCCTCTGCAAATGGCAAGTATATAGTGAGCTGGGAACTGAACGACAAGAGTTCATCACAAGCTGACTTAGGCCAGTCTTAATGCATTACCAAGACTATAAACTAGATATATGAACTAGGTAACCGAGCCACGTAAGTTTTATGGGATGAAACTTCTCTCTCATCTGATGAAACTCCTTCATTTAATGACGCTGTCAAGTATGCAATTTTGCTTATGTGGCACCCTATTTAATGTGTATGACATTCTCATGAAACATGCATTGAGACTAGCCTTATGAGAACCAACAGAAACCATCTATCTAGAAAATCCAACCAAATTACAACGGACCGAAATCAGAACCCAATATAAACAGTTAGCCGAGAAACGGGGTGACCTTTATCATATCAGAGCTACTCAGCTACATTTACATAACAGTGAAACACCCACACCCTACTTGTCAACTTTAGGTGTCGGTGTTCTATTAACATTAACACTGAAACATGTTGTAAGTTCATGAAACAACCGGAAGTGAATATGGAGTGGCAATGACCAAGTAAAAGGACCTACAGCCACCCTGCCTTTCCATGCCCTAAACGGTGCCGTGGTCTACTGCCCGCCGTCACCCTTGCCATGCCCCGCTGCCACCAATGTTGTATCTTCTTGGCCCGCACCCGGCTGGCCTTCCTCCTCAGTTTTAAGCCCGCCGGTGCCCTCCGCTTGCCCTTCAAATGCCGCTGCACCGCATCGAATAGCGCGTGCATGTTCCCGCCGCCGCCACCACCGCGCCTCTTCTTCTCCGGCACGCCTACCACCGTCCGGCTCCTAGTATTCTTGTATTTGCCTTTAGCGCGGTGGAACATGCTCGTAAGGTACTGCCACGGCGAGTTGAGGTGGCCTGCGCCGCGGACGACGCTCCTGGACGAGGGGCCAGCCTCCTGGCCGCCCCCGAGGTGGTGGTGCTGGTGCTGGTGCTGGTCGTGGCGGTGATGGAACACCGTGGCGATTTTGTCCTTGAGCATCCGCAGCCGCGCCACCCGCTTCTCCAGGATTTCCTGCCGACGTCGCCTCCTCATTGAGCGCGACACCTCAGGTGCGTACACCGGCGGCGCAATGCCCCGTGTCATCAACGGCGGCGCAATGCCCCGTGGCGCCATCACCGGCGGCGAGTAGAAGTAGGGATTAGCAAAAGCACGCGGCGCCGGCGACGCCACCGGGCTCGTGGAGGCAGACCGGCTGGCGGCGCCCCATGAGCTTCTGCTGCCGCTGGACATGCTTCTGCTGCTGTACATGTCCGCGCTGGAAACGTCGCTGCCTTGTTGCCTCCCGCGCGAAGTCCTCCTTTCTTCTGCTGCAGATCGGTGATTGTTGCTTGGTCTGATGCGGCTCTGTATGGTTGCCATCGTGTTGCTCGAGGAAGAGCGTTCCGGCGTAGCCACGCCGCGTCCGCCATGCTCCACGCCATGACGACGCGACGTCATGCTCAGGGACAACCCAGAGTCCAGCCTCTCGAAGAGATGCACCGAGGAGGAGCTCTCGGCTTCGACGTGCCGCGGGATGGCGCGGCCATGCCGCCTTGACGACGGACCCAGAGACAGCTCCCGTGACACGGAACGCCGGCTGCTGCTCCTGCTGCTGATGCTGCTGCGTTCCAGCGACCACTGGTCACCACGGCAGGAGCTGCGACAGATGCTGTCCCGGCGATCGGCAAGCCGAGTACCTCCGGTCACCGTGCCATGTCTCGACGTTCCATCTGCGGGGAAACGGGGGAGGCTGAGGCTGGAGTGCCGCTGCTCTTGGCTTGGACGGTGCCGTGCCGGCAATGCGGTTCTCGACGAGCACTTGGAGGCGAGGCGAGCAAGGGACAGAGGCTCTTCCGCTGCATGGCGATGGCCGTCGCCGTGGAGGCCGGATCGGCGTGACACTGTAGAATGTTGCAGGTTTAGCCGAGCAAGAGGAGGCTCTTCCGCTGCATGGCGATTATGGCCGTCGCCGTGGAGGCCGGATCGGCGTGACACTGTAGAATGTTGCAGGTTTAGCCGAGCAAGGGGAGGCTCTTCCGCTGCATGGCGATTATGGCCGTCGCCGTGGAGGCCGGATCGGCGTGACACTGTAGAATGTTGCAGGTTTAGCCGGCGCGATTGCTCACTGGCCAGGAGGCTAGGTCTGGGTGAGGCCACTGGCCTCAGGCGCGGATCGGCATGCTGTGTCTGGCAGTCTGATCGCATGGAGAGCTTTCTCTCTAGCGCAGGGGACACTAGAGAACCTGATAGAATCTGCAGAAAGGCACATTTTAAATTTGATTTTCATTGGCATTTGACCAGAAAATAGGGCTGTAGGTGTGGCCGTCTGTAACTAATGGTACAAAAAGCAAATAGGTTACCTTTGCCTGCCTCCGGACAGCCTCCTGGGTAGCATCTTCTAGTATCTTCATCAGAACAGCCATGGATGCAACGTCTAACTGCACAAAAGTAACAACAAATTAAACTTGCGATTGTTTACCTCGCAGAATAAACGCTGAAAGGGCTTGGTTCGTTTTTTGCTCCAATATTGTCTCATCCTTGCAGTTAGATATTGAAAGTAGAAGTGTAGATCGAGCTATTGCTTCGGTTTACCATGCCTAAACTTAGTTCTTTCATTCTTCAGATAGAACACAGTTTGTACTAAAAAAACGAAATCTATTCCTGATTTTTCTTAGTTCTCCACAAGACATAGCAGCGAAGGCATAATCAAATTTCTTACATTTTCATCTGCCGGACCCTTGTGAAGCAGGCTGTACAGTTTTGTGAGCGCCTCCAGATCAGACAAAATTTGCTCCATCTCTGTTTTTTCTGGCAATTTCATTTCAAAATCAGAATAAGAAATGAATAACTGAACTTATTGTCACACAGACATGTATCTTTAATTCTTTATCCCCCCTTTTCCCCAAAAGGACAGCAAAGAGCAAAGATTGGTTCAGCAACTAACCGTTGTTAAGAAATGATGAACTCGGCGATGCTGTTTGATCCATTTTCTTTGGAGACGTCAAACCAAGAGAAAACGGAATCACCGAATCAGAAGCAGCAGTAAGAGGCTGCAAAATGTTGTACGGTACGTAAGGTACTCCATAAAAAAATTGCTGAGAAGGTGACGCAGTTTACAAGTAATGGCACGGTAACAAATTACATTTGCCTGCTTCAGGAGAGCTTGGCGTGTAGCATCATCAAGCAGCTTCTTCAGAAGGGCCCTGGACGTCTCATCTAACTGCACAAATATAAGAACAAATTAAACTTGCCATCATATATGCTTCAGAATTGCAAACATATTTCTCTACCACCACACACACAAAAACAAGGAACTATGACATCAAAATCGCAGCTTCCCTTTTAATGAAATACACGCACCAAGCGCGTTAGCAGGAAGAAAAAAAACATCAAAATCGCAGCGCTTCCTTTTGAGTCGATTTTGGCTAAAAGAACTGAGATTTGTTTTTTGGACTTGTTCTCACCCTTTGAAGCAGCCCGTATAGCTTCTTGAGCGCATGCAGATCAGACCACACTTTCTCCATCCCTGTTTCTTCTGGCATTCCATTTGAAAATTACAGTAAGAATTGTAGATTAAGCCCAACGTCTCCCATTCCCCAAAAAGAAAAAAAAAAGTAGAGACAGCAAAGACAGTAAATAACAAGAGTACAAGACTGGAGCGGAAACTTACCGTCGTTGTTGCAGGACGAAGATATGGATATCACCTTCGGTGTTTTATCCATCTTCCTTAAGACAAATGGGAATCGAAAGCTGTTAAGGCTTGCTTGATGCTTCCGCTTCCAGCGGTCAGGACTAGGTCCCAAGTTTGATCCTGAAGCAGGTGTTTGTCAGACAAAAGGTAAGGAAGGAATCCATGATTTATTATTCTAGGGGCTGAACTGCTCGAAGGAGCAAGGAAAGCAGTAGCGCTATCGCCGGCAGGAAGGGAGATGATGATAAGCACAGGCAGCACAGGACAGAGACGCCATTAGCCGGTCCACAGCTACAGCCTTCTGATTCTGCCCTTCCCTGCAAGCGAAGCGACCTCTTCGTCAGACATCAGAAAATCTATTCCGCCACATCGATATCGCTACCACCGTAGGCGCTCCCTCTCCTCTTCTCCCACTCGTCGTGTGGTTGCCTCCGATCCTCCCGGCCGCCATCGATACAGATCGAGAGAGCTAACGATGTCGTCGTCCTCGTCCAAGTCTAACTTCTTCGGTCGCGCGTGGGACAGAGCACGCGGTAACCACGTCTCCTGGCCCTGCACGCGCATCTCTCGCCATCGCCATTTCTGTAACCTCTTGTTACATTGGTCTCTCTGCTCCCCTCTGCTCACGAGAAGGTTCATCCATGCTTGCAGGCAAGTCTGATGTCGAAAGAATTTGCAAGAAAGTCTTCGAGGACCTGGCGGACAAGAACACGGGGCTCCTGGACATCAACTCCCTCCACGTCGCCACCCTCATGGTTTACAAGTGAGATCGCCGTTGCTTATTACTGTTAGTAATCGCTTCAGTATTAGATCGCTAATTTGTCTGTGCTGACTACTCTTCCCCATTTTCGATTTCGCCAGTTCAATCAACAAGCAGTTAGCCGGCCCTCACAAGGACCCTCCTTGCCTGAACACCATCGCCGAGAAAATGAAGGTATGGTTCCAAGTTTCGCTATGCGACGTACCTTTCCCTGGCCGGAAAGCCTCTCCCCGGCGGGCGGCGAGGTAGCACATGTAGCAGGGGGGCGACCGAGATTGCGAGGGAAAGAACGTTTTTTTTTTTATTATTATTATTTCTAGGGAAGGAAGAACCGGCAGTTGCCTGCGCCGTCGCTGTGTGCGTCGATGAGGGAGCGGCGCAGACGGTCCTCGAGAGCGGGCAGCGCAGGGGAGGCGCGCAGCCTGGCAAAATAGGGAGCGGAAAAAAAAACTACAACTATTTAACCATATAGACGTAACTGGTTAATAGATAGGAAACACTGTATAACACATAATTGACCATGATTTTATATATTTATTCATATTCATAGATAGAAAACCCTGTAATTTGTAGCCCCACCCTTTTTCTCTTCATGTAAAATAAAATAATGCTTGTTCGCTGAAAAGTACTCACTGAAAAATACTATTAAAATAGTGCTAAATAAGAAAGCCAATAATTTAAAGTCTATTTGCTTAGCTGATAAGTTATGGTTAAAATAATTTTCGCTAATTTTTTTTGTTGAATGGCTGACAAATTTAATAGATAAGTTCAAACGAACAGACTATTACATTCAGACTCCCCTCGTTTTAGTTTACAAGTGATTAATAAATTGCAATCCACAATATATTGAATGAGATTATGGGAAGCCAGTAGACCCAATTTGAACTTACAAAATTGACTTCAGAAGCCGCAATCGGTCAATCCATAAAGCTTCATGCCATGTGCGGCTGTGCTGTGCATCCCATGCCCATGGTGCCAATGCGCACACTGGGTCACAGCCTCACCGGCCTGCCGTCCGAAGCACGCACCCCGCCGGCCGCTGAGGCGCTAGCCTAGAGTCACGAGTTCGCCGCCCACCGCGCCAGGATTTGGAGTTGTTGGGGAAAATGAGGAGAGACGGGAAGAGAAAAGAAAAACGGCGCGACTGGCTGCCTGGCTGATGCCGATGTGCCTGTTCGCTACCTGACCTGGTGGGGCGGAAATTGGGCCATCAACCGCTCGGCCTTACTGGGCCATCAGGTCGGGAGAGAATGCATGCATGTTTCATCCTTGAGTTTTTTGGGCCGTCCGGGTAGTGAAAGAGATCAGCCCAATCAAAAACTAAACTAATCCATCGCTTTGCTCTCCGCCAACTGCAGTTGTACCACGACAAGAAAACGATACTGTTCACCGAGTTCCAGGAGCTGATCCTCGAGTGGGTGCACAAGGACCTGCGGCTGGTGCTCGCGAACAAGGCCGCCGTCGCGATCCTGGGCGCGCCGCTGCTCGCCGTGACGGCCAAGAACGCCGCCAGGCAGGTGCCGAGGATAAGCGACGCCGTGGAGCAGGTGCCCACGCCGCTGCTCGCCACCGTCTTCTCCGTCGGGCTCATGCTCCTGCAGGACGTCCGGCTGGGCAAGCAGAGGGAGTGAAACCGATCACCGGAATCGCCTCGAGGCGCTGGAGGTTTCGCTTTCACTGGCTCTCACGGATATCAGCATATGGTCCGTCACATTATACAGCTCTGCTGCTTTGTGGTGATAGGATCAAAGTCTGATAGAGAACGATGTACTATTAACTAGTAAATTATTACAAGGCGATTGGCGTCTGAATGGCACGTATACAAATGATTGTGATGGCATTTGTACCAGTGCAAAGTGTTCTCAGAAAATATGATTTGAAGCGCTGGTGCACGCACATCTGCCCACTGCCTAGCGTGGGCATGTTTGGATGCTATCCCCAGGAGGCAGGAGCAGCTGCCTGGACTGGACGCTGTCTGTGATGCAACCCGATCCTGCTGCCTGGCTTGGTGGATTGAGTGTTTGGTTTGTGTTGTTAAAGTTTAATAGGTATTGGAGTATTTTTATTTTATTTGACAATTAATATCTAATCATATAGTAATTAGATTTAAAAGATTCATCTCGTAAATTACTCTCTAGTTGTATTTTTAGTTTCATAAATAGTGTATATTTAATATTTTATATATGTATTCAAACATTCGATGTGACGGACACTAAACTTTAACAATCTAAACCAACCGGCCCTGGCTCCCTGCACACGTTTCTGGACGCCTGGCATTAATGGAGGTGATTAGCACCATCCGGTCTCAATGTTTTTTTTTCTCAAAATTACAGGCAACGTTGTGACAACACAAATTGGCTATCCGACTTAAATATATACAATTCTCTATAAATAATTAGGCCAGTCTTAATGCATAGTTTCATGACACGGTTACCAAGACTATAAACTAAGAGCAAGTATTATAATACGATCAGCTGCTGGCTGTAAGATTTCTTTATAGCCTTCTTGCAACCCACTTATATAATGGTTAGCTCATCACTATTAATATATAGCCCACTTGTCTGTCTCATAGACTTTCTTGGTTTTTGTGTCTGAGCCGGCTGTAAGCTTACAGCCTGCTTTTACTCTCTCTCCTCTTCTCTCTCCTCCACCTCAACATTTAGCTGAGGCCTTGTTTAGTTCCTCAAAAAATTTGCAAAATTTTTCATATTCTCCGTCACATCGAATCTTTAGACGTATACATGGAGTATTAAATATAGATAAAAATAAAAACTAATTACACAGTTTAGTCGGAATTGATGAGACGAATCTTTTGAATCTAGTTAGTTTATAATTAGACGATATTTGTCAAATACAAACGAAAGTGCTACTATTCATATTTTGCAAAAATTTTTGGAACTAAACAAGGCCTGACTTACAGCCTACTATAATACTTACTCTAAGTAAACGAGTCATATGAGTTTCATGGCGATGAAACTTCTCTCTCATGTGATGAAACTCATTCATTTAATGACTCTGCCAAGTCAGCAATTTTGTTTATGTGACACCCTATTTAATGTGCATGACACTATCATAAAACATGCACTAAGACTAGCCTTACAACAATATACAAGATTAATACACACTAGTTGTATATCTTAATTAGTGTTTCCAAGCATAGGCCTCCAACCAATATCCTTTAAAATTACCTCACCAGGCAAAAATCATCAATTTTTCGGGCAACTCACAGGCACCGCTTTTTTATCAGGCAAGTTGTTGAGCTCTCCAATCAAACAAGCTCTTTAAGCAATTGCAGCATGCGCCAAGGAATTATCTCTTTTTTTTTCCTAAAAAAGTAAGGCTAGTCCACAGGTGAATTTTGTTTTATTCACTCAAACTCTCGTCTCCGATGATAGAATTGAGATTAATTTGTGTTGGATATATTTGATTTTGATCTAAACTGATGCATAATTTGCCTAATTCTCTTGGTCACAAGGGATGAAGTCGGATGTTTATTCCTTTACCAAAAAAATTTGATATGAACTCGCCTACACAAGGCTAGGAAACCTATCATCTTTTGTGGGCACAGTTGCAAAGGATACCAAGGCCTTGTTTACTTCCCCAACGAAATTTTTTCGAGATACTGTAGCACTTTCGTTTATTTGTGGTAATTATTGTTCAATCATAGACTAACTAGTATCAAAAGATTCCTCTCGTAAATTTCGACCAAACTGTGCAATTAGTTTTAAATTTCGTTTATATTTAATACTCCATGTATGCGTCTAAAGATTTGATGTGACGGAGAATCTTGAAAAATTTTTGGATTTTGGGTGGAAGTAAACAAGGCCCAACTAATGGAGGATAGGTGGTAGGAAAGCCCAGGGCAAGGAAACTCACTCGGCCTTGTTTAGTTCACAAAAATTTTAGTTTTTGGCTACTGTAGCACTTTCGTTTTTATTTGACAAACATTGTCTCATCACGGAGTAACTAGGCTCAAAAGATTCATCTCACAAATTACAGGTAAACTGTGCAATTAGTTATTATTTTCGTCTATATTTAGTGCTCCATGCATGCGACTGTAGGGATATAAACCCCTATACCCTTATGGCTAGACTTCGGCCAGGAGGCTTGGTCCATTACGAGACGAGTTCAAGGCTTGATCCGACAACCTGGAGTTTCGCGCAAGGAAGCAAGATGTGGAGATCAAGCAGGATTCTAGTCGGTTAGAATAGGAATTGATATCGAACTATCTATGA
>Ga0182004_10000012_pt1 | contig 57897 bp, 45 predicted proteins | sample Sormic07211540_1_FD_120479 | JGI IMG/M metagenome (GOLD analysis project Ga0182004, IMG submission 120479) | Endophyte microbial communities from Sorghum bicolor roots, Mead, Nebraska, USA - 072115-40_1 MetaG | ecosystem: Host-associated > Plants > Roots > Unclassified | place: USA: Nebraska...
CAATATTTGCCTTATATGTGACCAAATATTTGACTTGTGCAGATTAATCAAGCATTAACGACTTTCAAGGGAATAGATGATGAAAATAAGTCCTTCAGTCTCATGCATTGCTATGATATACTAAAGGATGAAGATAAGTGGAAGCTTAGGATGATTGAGTTGTCTCAGCCGCAGCAACCACTGAAGAAAAAACAGAAAACTAGCAAGGATTCGACGCTGAACAATGTACAAGCCAACAACAACGAAGAAGTTGTAGAGGTTGCAACCCCAGGTGATGTACCAAGAAAGAGGCCACTGGGTCAGAAGCAGGCAAAACAAGCTAGGCGTGGAGGAGATGACGCTTGTATTGCAGCTTTCGACAAGATGTGGGATCTGGAAGCCCTCCTCTGTCGTAGCTGAGAACAATTACGCAGCTGAGAACATCGAACAAAACAAATATGATCTCTCCTAAAATATTCGTCTACGAAGCACAAATTAACCTTTGATATGATGGAACGACGACTAGAATCGATGTTTGGCAATCTTGAATCCATCCGATGGACACCTGGTACCGAGATGGAGTCGAAGCAGCAACCACGTGAGAAGAATCGAGTACACTTGCCTCGACGTGGACCAAGCAGCAACGTGGAATCGAGTATCACAATTCGACGGGCGACGGTCGAAGGGCGACACAATTCGGATCTCCACCAAACGGCGACGGGCGACGCAATTCGATCTCCACCAAACGGCCGGCCACGGGCGACACAATTCGATCGCGGCGACAGGCGAAGGGCGACGGGCGCGACTCGTAGAAAATTTGCCGCCACGATAAAAGATTCCCGTAAAAAAAAGTTGGGTAAACTATTTTGGTAAATGCCAAGTTAAAAATGCCAAATATTTGGAGATAAACTTATTTTTCCTTTGCCAAAACGTTTAGAGACTTAGCAAACTCCAACAATTGGCAAATTTCAATTGCATAACTGTTGAAGATGCTCTAAGATGGCTACCGAAATGATCTAATGTCAGCATGGGCATTGCAGGTGTAAAAAAAAACCTTTTAAACCTGAACAACGTGTGACACTTGTGTTCGCGCTTGCATTGCTTTTTATGGTGGGCAGGCGACATCGCTGCTTAAATAAACATAGGACGACTAAGAAATATTCTAACTATACATAATATATATATTTAGGCGCATAGCAAAACTAGGAATTTAGAAAAACCAAAGCATCTTATAATTTACAATGAGAGTAAGTCCTAGTGTTGAGGTTCATAGACCAAGATTTATTGTTCGACATGTATTTGTATATCAGGCTCCAATCTAGATCCTGAAAAGCCATGTTATTCAGAGATTGATACTTTTGTAAACAAGATGTTGATCTCATTGTAGGTCAGAGCAACTTCAACAACTTGCCTGTGCGTTGCAACGGGAGAAAAACATCAAATAGTCATAGAAAGTGATTACATAATGTTATATATCTATTTATATTTATCATTTTTATAAAATTTAAAATCCATAATTTATTTTATTGATAACCATGACATCTATGGTATTAGATAGCTAACATTTACAATAATATATAGCTTGAATACATATTTATTTAATAATAATAATAAATAGAAATTAGTCAAACCTTATCTTACTCTAATATACCTTAGTATTATATTAAAACATGAGAAGTTTTTTTTATTTAGATTAGGATTCCTATAAAATATAATATATCAGTTAAATGTATGTAGATTATATCAGTTAAATCTATGTAGATTATGAATACATGAGTTTATAAAGTTCAAATGACATAACAACACATCGTGCAAAGGTAGTGGAAGTACTCTTAAGCATAAATTTAGGTAAATTAGTAAATCAGTAAGATATGCAAGAATGATGCTAAAACTTTTACCAGAAATCAAGCATCACATTAAATAGGTTATCATAAATTTTTTATAATAATTGGAGCAAGATGACTACAATTTTAGTTTTATACTAAAAAGTATAGGCAAGCATCTTCAGCAAAAAAATATACTAAAATCAGTGATATTTTCTGTTTACTGCATGGATCTATGGATCTAAATATGTGGAGCTGAACAAAATTTATTTTGTAATTTTTAGATTTTTCTATAAATTACTATATATTTATCAATTTTCATTTGATTTAAAGAATAAAAGAAAAGTAAACTGAAGATTTACATTGGAAACCCTAGAAAAGTTTTTATTCTTTTTTTCCTTCTCCCCCAGCGTAACGATTCGGGAAGCAGGCAGACGGTGTACCTAAACCTCTATAGTTTTCTTATTCTTAAGATTCTATATAAGAGATTTTGCATTGGGAACCTTAAAAAAAACTTCTATTTTTTTTCCTGTTCCACCACGTACCAGAGGCGGATTCCATGACCGACATGGACATGGCGGTACTACGGACGGACAGGCAGAAAATTTTAGGGGCAGACTGAAATTTTCACAATTTATTAGTAGGTATAGATTGTTACGAAGACTATTTTAAAATTTGCATAGCAAAATATAGACTCCAACAAATGTGCTATCTGGTTTTGCAAAATAGAAAGTTGGATGTTCCTTGATTTTCGTTGGCCATATATAACCAACCACTGACACTATCTGATTTTATAAAATAGCAAGACTGTTGTGGACTTCTTCATTTAGCCAATATCTTGAAGTTGCTCTTACAACTCTTCTTCAAACACTACTAATACTCTCTCTCTCTCTCTGGTTGTCTGGATCTCCAATTTCACAAACATAAACTTTTGTAAAAAAAATGTTTTCACATGATTGCTCCTAAAAAAACTTTGAACCATCCAACAAACTCCAAAGAGCTGATTTGGATCCATTTCAATTATAATAATTATATGTTAAAAAAACAAGCTTACGTTATGAGGTTGATTATTGTAATAAAAAACACCGGGTTGCAAAAACCATATATTCTACTTTGGCCCTACATTTTAGTGGTTATGAGTATTTTTTTCACTTAAACCAAAAATAATACACCACAATAACTAGCAATGCAAGCACTATGATCATTATAGATATAATCTAGATTATAATAATCACATTTATAATTTTGATTATACTAATAATCTACTTATGATCCTAGACCCTTAATGAGTAGTGAAACTGTCAATTTCTATTACCTTTCTAAATTGGACAGACTTTGACATAGTTTTTTCTATACTTAGTTGTCTATATTTCTTGTAATATCAGTGGGTTTGTTCGCCAGTTGCCAAGTTAAAACAAATTACAGGGTGCACTTGTTTCGTGCATATACATACTTATATAAATTTAAGTTGAAATCACTATTTTTACATTTCTATATAGATATATTTGTACCTCTTCTAGTTACAATATATAGCTTCAACAATGCACTTGTAAGTTCAAATCACATCTCCCAAATTTAAATTCTAAACGAGGTAATTTCTTTTTGAGGGGAATCTAAACGAGGTTCTGTTAAGAGCCCCTAACACCTTGGGACCAACGTGCCAGGAACACAAATTACAGAGCCGGCCCCACCTTACAGAGAGACACTTCACTGCTGCAAAGAAAGCTGGCCCAGCAGCCACACCTTCAGCTCCACGCAAGATCCCAACTTCTCAACACGACCCTCCGTATACTCCAGTGCCCGACGACCGAACACGTGACTCCAGCCAATGAGGGCGCACCACGTCACCCCGCCGCCACTCGTATAAAACCTCTTGACCTCACTGCCCGCCGCCGGCGACCATCAGACAGCAGCCCGCCACCGCAGGCCCCTGCCCGCGAGCAGCTAGCTCATCGAGAGCCAAGTCAGCAAGCCCCCGAACCGTCCCTCCCATGGCCGTCCGCCGCAGGCCCGCGGCGGCCGCTGCCGGGGACCCGCCTCCGCAGGCGCCACCGGCAGATGCGGCGGCGGCGGCGCCAGAGGAACCGGTCCTCCGGCCGCCGAACCTGCGCGTGGCCGCTGTGGCGGTGGTGATCTTCCTCGCGCCCTTCTCGTACCTCGCGTTCGTGCACTACCCGCTGGGCGCCGATCTGCAGCGATCCATCCTCAAATGCGGCGCCATGAGCCTCGTTGGCTTCTACGTCGCGCTCAAGCTAATCCCTGTCGCGGCCCGCTACCACCTCCGCCGCCGGATGTTCGGCTACGACATCAACAAGAAAGGCTTGCCCACGGGCCAAATCAAAGTGTGAGTGCGCAAGCACATTTACATGTCCTGTTGCAGATGCCATTGCTCCAGGAGTAGACTTAAAACTAGATTCTAGTGTTTGTCTTCAGGACAACACGTTTTGCTGGTTTATTGATGCAGCAGTGCTGTCAATATACTTGATCTCAGCTCGATTGAAGTCAATTGCATAGCTGCAGCCATGAGAATTGAATTTGTTCGGTTCCTCTGCATGGCTTGGAAATTGTTGTTCAAAAAGAGATTGCTAAGAAATGGTGCATAAGTTGGAAATTAGAGATTGCCTGCTCTTTGGATAATAGGGGTGGCTTAGGCTGCTTTCTTTGTAGTTGTTGCTTATGGACTCCCAACCAGCCAACCTACTTCAAGGGTTACAATTTAATAATTTGATTTTATCATCTTATGGAATTCAGTAATCTTTAGATGAAATTTATGTGCTTTAGAGAGTTCACCCCCTTTTTTTTAACTGAGTAAATAAATTCTAAAATAACTAGACCAAGCTCTGTTTAAACTTAATTGGATGCCTAGCTTCACTGACGTACCGAAGATGCAATATAATTACAATCTTGACCAAGTTTCACAATAATATCCCCTATTTTTTTTTTAACATTATATAAACTCTTAAATACACCAGCTGCATAGCCATGGGCTGCTAAAAGCCTTCCCTTTAGCTCACATACCTACATTTAGAGTTCATGCACAGCTTCATCTCCTTATGTGTATGCAAACCAAATTCTTTGTATCACTTAGCAAATGTCCTTGGTTTTCTTTATAACAGATATGTTTAGAAATATTTAAAAAATTTTCTTGAAGAAGCATGATGCCTTGTTATGTTTTTCCCCCAATGATGATGTCGCATGCTAGTACATATATAAGGTTGTGATAAACTCAGTAGGAGACACTTTTGACAAGCTCTTGAAGGTGTAGCATTAGTATTTTAGATAACTGTGTAGGAATTCATATTTAACAACTGAACACACAATGTTATAAGTTTAAAGAATACCACTGTATGCACCATTCAATCAAAATCTTTAGCAGGGTCTGGTCTGACCTATAGGTATAGTCATGTTAAAGGCCATTCTTGTTTGTCTAAACTTTTTTTTTTGCAGGCCTGAGGCACTAGGTCTTGTTGTGGGGATTGTCTACTTGGTCATTGCTATTATATTTCAGCAGTTTCACTATGCCCCAGACTCCATTGTATGCCGTGACTAGCAGTATTTTTTTGACATTTACAGACTGTCTTATGTCCTGAAACATATTTCACAGTGGTTTTTGGTGTCTTCTTGTTGCAGTGGCTTGTTGAATATAATGCAGCATTGACATCAGTCTGCTTTATGATTCTTCTTGGATTTGTTGATGATGTTCTTGATGTTCCATGGAGAGTGTATGTTGCTCGTCAGACTGTCTTTCTGTTCACTTAAATAGTGATGTGCTACCACTGTTGTGTTGCTGATAAATTGATTTTTGAAATGTCCTGCATTGAAACAGGAAACTGGCGTTGCCAACTTTTGCAGCACTCCCATTGCTGATGGCATATGCTGGTGGCACTTCCATTATCATTCCAAAGCCTTTAACTCCTTATGTTGGACTAACAGTTTTGGAGCTAGGTATGTGTATCCGCTTAAAGCAGGTTGAAAGTGTATATTTACTATTTGGTGGTTGCAGCACTTGTGTTTGTTTTTTTGCTGTTATACAACCAGGAGACAATTATAGAAATCCACAGGCATAGCAGAACTTGCTGTGAAATCCTTAGCGTTTGTTAGTCCTAAACTCTTGATTATAACTCATAAAATAGAATGTGTTTGTCAGTGTCTATGTTCTTCAACACCATATTTTATCTACTATAGTGTCTATCAAGTCTTGCCTGCTGATACTGTTTTATTTTGTTCCTCACTTTTGTGGCCTAGGTTCCCTGTAAGTCTTTGATCTTTAGCTTTTTTCCATTGTCCAAATTCCTCCACTTTGGATCTTTGTCCAAATGTGCCACTCCTTTCTGGAAAACTGAAAAAGGTTTTTTGTGGGATAGTCTTACATTATGCGGTCTTTTGGAGATTATGCAGTCTTTTGGAGATTTGTGGAACTTTAGAAGTTGACTTTACTAAATCATCAGGATCACAGATTCATATGCTTACCATCTCCTGCAACTCTGTCACTTGTATTTTTAAGAGACTCACAACCTGTTTGTTCACATTTTGATAGAATCTGATATTTGGATTGACTGAGCATGGTACTTCTGTAATAGTGTAGTGTTTTGCTTTATCACTGGCGACAATGCTTCATGCTTGGTGTGTGGATGTTGATTGGTAGGCATACTAGATAATAATCTGTCTCCAGTGTTTGTTTTCATGAACTATTTATAAAAAATTCCTCAACTGCATGATTACTTATGTGTGTTTGCTTGTGAAGCCTATTTCCAATTTCTCCTCTGTTGCTGAACCCTGTTTCTGATTCTATAATCAGAAGCTATTCTATACACTGATCTTTTGTTTCCTTTGGCATGCAGGTTTATTTTACAAGCTATTCATGCTCTTGTTAGCAGTCTTTTGTACAAACTCGATAAATATACACGCTGGTTTAAATGGACTTGAAGTTGGGCAGACAGTTGTTATATCTGCTGCGGTATAAACAAAATATATTCCTTTTGTACATGAATTCTGCATACCACTCATGTCCTGATGGCGTGTGGCCTTTTCCAGGTTTTGATACATAATGTAATGCGCATAGCATCTTCTACAGACATTGAAACTCAGCAAGCTCATGAATTCTCTATTTATCTTGTCTTGCCTTTCCTAACCATTTCATTAGCTTTGCTAGCTTTTAACTGGTAAGGATCTTGAGAAACACACTAGATCTGTTTAAATCGTAGTTTTGTTTGTCTCTTTTTTTTTCTTTGGAGAAAATCATGACATTTATGCATCAGGTACCCTTCAATTGTTTTTGTTGGTGATACCTACACATATTTTGCTGGAATGGCTTTGGCTGTGATAGGAATTTTGGGGCATTTCAGGTAAACATCTTTAATTGTTTCCTACAGATTTCACTAGTACTTTATTATTATTTATCAGTCAAGAATACTCAGCCAGCATGATCTATGTTGTCAATTGTTTTCTTGTTCGGTGCATGAAAACATTTTTCTTTTCTGTATTTTCATTATTTTACTGCATCTACATTTTTTTGTGTTGCATTTTTTCCATTTTTTGTCACCAACTTCATAGGGCAGATATGTGTCAGGGTGGAAAAGTTATCTTCGTGTGAGCCCAAACTTGTGCCATCGACACTGTTTATGCTCACCCACTTGACATCTGTAGCATTACTGTGCTAGATTTACATACTGACATGCAGTTCATTTACCTATTAACATTTGTAATAACTGAATCTGATCAATGACCGTTTTGAGTTTGCAGCGAGACGTTATTGCTCTTCTTTTTACCTCAAGTTCTAAATTTCTTGTGTTCAGTCCCACAGGTCAGGAGAAATAATTTTCATTTAGTTTCTTTATTTTGACTGAGATATGAGTGTTTTGTAGCTGAGTAGCTACTTGATATGCTTAAACTTCAGAATTACGTCTTTGTTTCCTGCAGCTCTTTCACTTTGTTCCTTGCCCAAGACATAGGTTGCCGAGGTACTTTTCTGTTGCTTTGACCTAGAACCATGAAGAGAACTTATTACGCATGAGTTCTTATGGAGTTTCTAAAATGTGCTTCCATCCACAGGTTTGATCCTGAAACTGGTCTTTTGACTGGTACGAAAGATGGGAATCTGGTTAATATATTCCTTAGGTTATTTGGAAAGTGTTCAGAGAAGGTCCTTTGCATAAGGCTCCTTATTTTTCAGGTAGACTTGAAATGCACTCTTGCTGCAGACTACTATTGTACTTGGTTGCAAACTTGTTTCTTGACTTCTGAAAATCTCGTGAACTGGCTCTGTTTTTATTATTTGGTTATGCTGCAAAGAAGTCATAATTATTCACATTTGCAAAAATTCTTATTCTAAACAGGAGATAAGCTCTTTTCTAACAGCTAGAGAATAGAGGACGGAACTATGTTAATTAGATGCTTATGTTGAACTAGGTAAAAGATTCATCAGTTAAATCTTAACTCAGACCTGGCATTAACAACCCTATCAGAGTCCACATCAATGTAAATCAGCAGAGTTGTCTGATACATTGCATGACAATAGGTATTGTGCATGCTATCATATGCACCAAATTAAGCATGCAATATGTCAAGGTTTTATGTCAGTATACATCTGCATCATGGATGCTTTGAACAAGCCGGTTCAGGGAAGCAACTGCTATGTGTCACAACTTGATATATCTGCATTGTGATGTACAACGCGTGAGTGCATTGTGTTTGCATTTCGTTTGGGGATCAATCATAACCCCTCGTCTTCATGTGTGACAGGCTCTATGCTGCGTATTCTGCTTCTGGCTAAGGTACATGCTTACCGGATGGTACAAGTGATCTCCTGGGAACGGCTTTCCAGCTCGTTGGAAAAAGCCAGTTGCATCTGATGGCTGTTATTTTCCTCGACATACTTGTAGACTAACCACCCAAAATTTCCAGTAGTATTCACGCAGTAGGTTTTGGATTCGTTTTCTGTACTTGTGCTAACTAACAGTTTCCAAATTTTTGTAACTATATGTAAAATTTGGCTTCAAGGAAGTTTGCTGCACACCTGAACTCGCTACTATGTATACTTACCAAGAGCCTGATTCTTGCCTGATATCATGTTTGGTTTAAGGAGTGGGACGATGGAATTGGAAGGAGTTGAATGTACCGTTGGTGCTTAAATTTTTCTTGGGTTCTTATTTGGGTCCATAAACTCTAGGTCCACTCATGGATCTAGATAATCACTCTGAACACCTAGATGAGAATACGTTAAAAGTATAACTTTGATAGTTAAAAGGGACCTATATGATAATTTGAGAAAAGTTTAGAAACATACGGTGAATTTTTACTCAATTAGAAATTTACTAATTAAGAGGGGACTTTTTTTTGTTGTTTGGCCTGAACAGAAAACGGTTTAATGTGATGGAAAATGGTGTTTTTTTTCATTAAAAGGATCAATATGGATTGATATATGCTTCCATGAATTACTAGTATGCTAGATAAGTACGATGACATCATTGATCATGCTAAGCACAATGGTTATGTATTCTTATTTCGGTCCATAAACTCTAATCATTTGAGAGTACAGAGAACTAGATGAGAATACGAGAAAAGTTGAGGGTCCCTTTGAAACACAGGATTCTATAAGAATTTTATAGGAATTAATTTATTCTTTTTTTTTAAAAAAAACCATAGAAACAGGAAAAAAAAACCCAGGTTCCAAAGGGTAGGGGGGCTGATAGTTTAAAAGAGACCTATATGAGAATTCGAGAAAAGGTCAGAAACATAAGGTGAATTTTACCCAATTAGAAATTTATAAGAATTCGAGAAAAGTTCAGAAACACACGGTGAATTTTACCCAATTAGAAATTTACTATGTAACTCTAGTATATGCCTTTTTTTTGTTTGGCCTTATTACGAAATGGATTAATAATGTGATGGAAAATGGTGCCCTCTTTTAACAAAAAAAATCAATATGGATTGATATATGCCACCATGAATGACTACTATCCATCCAAGATAAGTAGGGTGACATCGTTGATCGATCATGCTAAACACAATGGGTTAGCCTAGCCCATTAACTGCTACTATCTTTAGAAGCTTAATCAATGTCAAATACGGGAGGCCACTGCGCTTCTCCCGCCCCGCCACCCTTCCAACCGCTCCCTCCCCTTCCTCCCTCTCCACGCCGATCGCGAGGCCAGAGCGTCGCGCGCCAAGGGGAAGATGCTGAGCTCGCTGAGCTCATCGGCGTCGAGGCGGGAGGCCACGGCGGCAAGGGCGACCAGGAGCGGCGAGCTCCCCAAGTCGGCCGCCATCTCCTGGAAGGACGTCGCGGCCACCGCCAAGAACGGCGAGCTGTCCAAGGCGGTGGGTGGCGCCGAGCTCTCCAAGGCGGTGGGTGGCGCCGAGCTCTCCAAGGCGGTGGCCGCCGTCAGGGAGGCCGCGGCCGTGCACCACGAGGGATGGATGGTGCGCTACGGCCGCCGGAAGATCGGCAGGTCCTTCTTCCACACGCGCTACTTCGTGCTCGAGAGCAGGCTGCTCGCCTACTACAAGAAGAAGCCCAAGGACAACATGGTACCTACTGCATGTCCTGCCCCATTGGCCATTTCCGTAGTTGCTAGGATTTGTTCTTACAGGAGCGCCTCCAACCTCTGAACGGTTCGGTCGGTTTTATTTGGGTGTCCAATTAATGTGGGTTACCTACGAATACAATCTGGCAGAGCATCATTGGGTGCTCCTTGTTGCAAACATGGGAGACTGCTATTATAGGATCCAAAACAAAGTGGTGATTCACTAAGCATGATGATTGTGTTTCCAATGTTGCAACTAGTCATGTTTCAAAAATCTCCCAATTATTAGTCAACATTAAGTTTGTTTCTAAAAAAAGCCTTTAGTTATCGGCATTCTTGCTATTAAAAAATATTTGATAACTTTGGTGGAATCTGTCAATGTGCATCCAGGTGCCCCTCAAGTCGCTGCTGATAGACGGGAATTGCAGGGTGGAGGATAGGGGACTCAAAAATCATCATGGGCAAGTGAGTTTGCCCTCCAGTTTTGTTTACTAACTTGAATTGTGAATGTTATGTGGTCAGTAATCTTCATGTGTACTGCATTCTGCTACAAGAAGCTTGGTACATGCCAATTTGTTCCCTTCCTTTTTCTTCCTAAAAAAAAGAAATAAACGTATAATGTCTGAGATCATCTTCATGTATGGCAAACTGATTGTGAGAAAAGGGCTCACGACCATCTCAACTAGTATATAATGCACCTCGCTAAGTACATGCGGATCGATGTATAGGATGAAACAACAACCAAGCACTTTAAAACTATATAATGCACCTCACTAAGTGTTCCATGGTATGTGATTTTTCTACTTTCCTTGGCAATCACAGCTGAATTTTCCTATGGTTATTCTCATCCTTCCCATGGGTTCTTTTTTTCAGATGATTTATGTTCTCTGTGTTTATAACCAGAAAGAGAAGGATCATCAAATCACGGTTAGCTGAAGTACCTTCAATCATTAAACAGAACCACAATCCTCTGTGATTTATCTAGCTTCAAGTGACAAGTAAACTCAATTCACAGATGGGTGCACATGATATTGAAGATGCATTGGCCTGGAAAAAGAAAATAGAGCTCCTCATTGATCAGGTGTAGTAAGTCTCTATTTCAGCCCATTTTTACAGCTATGGAACAATTGCTACAAGCATGTCTTGAGAAAGCTTGGCTTTCATGTCTTTCTCCGTATATTATTTAGGTTGGTTAACAAGTTGATGATTGCGTATTACTTTGGTAATTAAGTACTAGGCAGTAATATTTCACAGTAAATCACAGTGCTAGAATGTGATATGAGCTTCTTAGATCCCATAGCTCACTGCGTCAAAAGTACTTGACCTGTTGGTCACTGTCTTCAGAAAACTCGCAACTTAATTAATCTAAATAGCTATTGAATCAGATGCTAGACAACACTATATCTTAAATCTTTTTGCATGAACATTGCAAAATCAAGGACACATTTTACATGCTATAATGCAGAACGTTTTTTTTTCTTTCAGCAACCAGACTCTGCAGCTAAAACCCATAAGGCATTTGCTACAATGGACTTTGACATGGAACTTGGAGGACAATTCTCCTTGTCAGACCATGACAGTGCGTAAGTGACATTACATGTCTTCGAATATATTATGTAAGGCATTTTACTGAATTGGCTACAAACTTATTATTAATGCAGAGCTGAAGACGAAGAGGAACGGCCTACTTTAGTTCGCAGGACAACTATAGGGAATGGTAAGAAGTCATTCTAACTGATCTTTGTGAAGTTGTGTGCTGATTTGTAGCATTTGTGTTCATAATTCACCATATCATTTCTGTTGTTAGGTCCTCCCGCTTCAATACATGATTGGACCAAAGATGCTGACTTTGGTATGTCGAGTCAGAATGACCCCACTCAACTCTATTCTAAGAAGAATTGGCGACTACTTCGATGCCAAAATGGCAAGTCTGTGTTTCTTTCCTTAGGTGTTAATCGTTCCTTAGAGGATGTTTGAACTTGTGATTGCTTACCGATTTGCATTGGCAGGGTTGCGCATTTATGAAGAACTTCTGGAAGTTGAATACCTTGTATGTTCCAATTGTAGTGCCTTTTCTTCTCCAAAATAAACCTGGCTACAACCTGGAAACTCTAAAGCTGATGACAACATGCTACTGCATGCCATGTAGGCAAGAAGCTGTAGCCGAGCTATGAGGGCTGTTGGTGTAGTGGAAGCCACATGTGAAGCCATTTTTGGGCTGATGATGAGCATGGATGCAACAAGATACGAGTAAGCAACTGGTCCTTTCACTTAGTGGTATCCCCAATACAAATATCCCCTATTTGAAATTGTAAGGCCTATTTCTTAGTGACAAGCCTTTGACCAACAAGTACTCTATTAGTATATAATTTCAGTGACACAAATTTGACGTCATTAGTTTATATTTAAACACAATTACTTACGTTTATAGTGTGTGTATTTGTAAGTGGTCTTTCCCTTTTCTGAAACGTAGTCTTTTCCTTTATTTTTCTTCTTAATATAATGCAATGTAACATAGGCACACAACTCTCCTGCATGTCCAAGAAAAAAATGCCTAAAAGAAACTGAAGGGAGTGTTTAATATCAACCTTGTTGATCTTTCTTTACTATTTAGGTGGGACTGTAGCTTTCGCCAGGGTAGTTTAGTTGAAGAGGTTGATGGTCACACTGCAGTACTATATCATAGGTTGCAATTGCATTGGTGTTCAAGGTAACTACAATTCTCATATATTGACAAGTTCTTGTCATAATCTTTTGCTTCTGATTATTCTAAATGTAACTTCCATCTACGTGAACATGCAGGTTGATTTGGCCTCGGGATCTGTGTTATGTTAGGTATTGGCGACGTAATGACGATGGAAGTTATGGTAAATTGTTGAGCTATAATCATTCAAGCCCCCTTTACTCTCTTTAGTATCTTCTTTCTGACAATGTGTGTTTACACATGCAGTTGTGTTATTTCGTTCTACAGAACATCCAAACTGCAACCGTCAACGAGGATTTGTAAGGGCTTTTATTGAAAGTAATTTTCTCGGACCCATAATAAGTCCTGCATCTACCTTTACTAGCCACTCCATGTATAAACAAAATTGTCTAACTTCTACTCTTTTGTTTTCCTGAAATTTCTAAAAATTCAGGTGGAGGATTCAAGATTTGTCCTCTTAAGTCTCGCAATGGAAGACCCCGGACACAGGTTCAACACCTTATGCAGATTGACCTGAAGGGATGGTTCTTGAATTACTCTACTTCCTTTCAGTATCATTCTTTGCTGCAGATACTGAACTGTGTTGCCGGTACTATTTTTCTTATGACATAACCAGTATGAAAAGCGAATGAAATTTGTTAAACTGACCACTCAGCCTTGTTGTCTCACCAATTTATTTCTGGTCCTTATGGCTCTAATCTACACTTACTACCAGGGCTGCGTGAATATTTTTCCCAAACAGATGATATCCATATAACTCCAAGGATTCCTGCAATGGAGAGCATGGCTGATGTGAATACAGCACAAAAGGATGAGAAGCTTACCGAAATTGACTCCAATACTAAACCAACAGATCAAGAACATTTAGAAAATAAAAACATGGGAACGATTGATGAAGAATCGGATGACGACGAGGAGTATCAGGTTCCTGAAGCTGATATAGAGGTGCAAATATCCTAGACCAAACAGCGAACAAAAACATCGTGAATTCATAACTTACTACAAATTTTGCATGTTTCCTCACTTGACTAAACCTTGATCCAAACCAATGTACAGGAAAGCCCTAAAAAATCTGACAATGAAGCTAAACAAACGGGTTTGTTTCCCTTTTCTATTCTATATTCCTGTATTCTAATATCTGTTGTCATCAAGTTCTAGGGAAGCTTTCTCTTTTTCTGTAACAGCGGTACTTTTTCAATATGACAGATGAGCCTCCAGAAAAAATTGATTTATCTTGCTTTTCTGGAATCCTTCATCATGATCCTGATGAGAAAAGTCGCAATTGTTGGACAGTACCTGATAGCAAGCTTTTTAAAGTTCGTAGCAAGAATTTTCCAAATGACAAATCAAAGGTCTGAATCTTCTAGTATGTATTTTATTGCTTGTGAAGCATGTTGGATAATATAAAGAATCTTAACACACTAATATCCAAGTTACAGATACCTGCTGCAAGTTATCTAATGGAGCTTGCAGCCATTGATTGGTATAAGGACACCAAGCGTATGGATAATGTTGGCAGGCAAAAAAATTGTGTTGCTCAGGTAACCAAAACACTAGCCTAATTGCTTCCATTATTCCTATATTGCAGCTGTTATTTGTTTAACTTTAAATTTTCACTATTTCAATATAATCATGATTCAGCTACAACATAATGGTAGATGACGTTGCTTTTTATCAAGGAGCTAGGACCCACAAAAAGAAAAATTTGACCTTTTATTCATGCCTCTTTCTTTTACTTCTATTATAGATTGCTGCTGAGAAAGGGATGCATACATTTATTGTCAACTTACAGGTAAGTCACTATTCCATAAAACTGTTTTGAACCTTTATCCATCCATTTGATTTTTTGGTGAATTTATCCTCTTGTAGATTCCCGGATCAACTCACTATAGCATGGTCATGTATTTCGTCACAAGTTCCTTAAAAAAGGGATCATTACTACAGCGCTTCTTTGATGGCGATGATGACTTCCGCAACAGCAGACTGAAGCTCATACCATCTGTTCCAAAGGTATTTTTTCATCCAATATCTATGTACGGTGTTACAACAGTTTTGTGTCCTTCACTTCACTTTGACTTAAAAAAAGGGAAAAAAATAAAACTTCAGGGCTCTTGGATAGTGCGGCAGAGTGTTGGCAGCTCCCCTTGTTTGTTGGGAAAGGCATTGGATTGTAGCTATGTACGAACTCCTAGGTATTTGGAGGTGAGGCCAATAATGTTGTGCTTCAAATATTTCTAACACATCCCTTGTGATTTCATCCTTGTCTTGTGTAAAAAAAGATTTATCCTGAGAAGTTGAGATGATATTTTTTGGCTAATACAATTTGACTGGTTAATACAATTAGTGTCAGATATAGAAATAAAAATAATGTCTAACTCTGCTGTACGCATGGCTTGTCCATGTTCAAGAATGAAAAATGCAAAAAATGTCATTTGTGAATAAGGGAATGCATTTGAGCCTGTAGTGTTTTGCAGGTGGACGTTGACATTGGTTCTTCTGCAGTAGCAAACGGAGTTTTGGGCTTGGTGTTTGGTGTTGTCACAACATTAGTAGTTGACATGGCTTTCCTAATACAGGTTGGTGTCTCTTTACTACATGGATGGACTCTGTTTTTAAGTGACCTTGATGGTTTTGTTTTCACTAGACTGTGAATGCAATTCACTCCCTTTTTAAGTATACTCTAGCTGGGATAAAAAAAAACTACCAACATCCCGTGATGTTTTTCCTGTTCACGTCCTCACTTTTGGCTGTTATCATGCTATTACTTGTGTACTTTCAGGCAAACACATATGAGGAGCTTCCAGAGCAAGTTATAGGCGCAGCTCGGCTATCTAATGTGGAACCGGCTACAGCAGTAGTTCCTGATCTTGAAAATAACAGTGACAGCAACAAAAATAACAACAGTAACGACGCTACCTCCTCTGAGGATGATTCGTCAAAGAAGACCAATTGATTCAGCCTTTCTTTAAAGATTTCGATGAGCGCCGCAGGTTGTCTAGTTCTTTTTTCTCCTTTTAAGCTCTGTGTTGTGCACGAATCTTCACGGGCTTGCATCATAGTTGCAGTCTGGTTGATCTCTGTGGGCGCCTACAATTGAGCCCAGAACTTCAGATATGATCTTCCATGATCTTTTATTTCCTTTTCGTTGCAGTCCGCTCTTACCCTTCACATCAATTTGTGGAGGCGATTCAAAGTGTACATGCTAGCAGAGTTACTGTAGATAGTGCTATCTGATGAACACGTTCAACTGTCTAACTAATCATCTGAGTTATAGTGCTTTGTGTGAGTAACCAACACATGAAGGTGCTGTGCTTAGCTTACTGCTTAGATATATCAACAAATCAGCGGAGTTCTCATAATGAAGAAAATGGGGGCACTATAGGCATAGCTCTGTAAAAATGGGTAAATAAATAGTAAAATGATGATCAATGGTTCTGCAAAGACGTCAGGAGGCATGCTCAATTTGTGGCCATGGCATGACCAAAATCAAGAAGAGGAAGCAAGAATAGTTTTTGAGTGCGATACAAAAGGAGCAAGAAATGTTCAAATCTAATTCGGCCCCTTAGCCCATGTAGTTTGATGTATAAGTGGGCCGGCCCATCGAAGTTTGCTTCTATCTAGTCTATCTAGCAAAGAACAAAGAAATGTATGTAAAGTTTACGTTAATAATCATCATTACTATGATTCTTCTAATAAGATGTTGAAAAAGGGTATATCACATTCATATTCATAGGTGCATAAACGAGAAGTTACACAACCAGTACATTTCTTTGCACCATATATATAAATCATACAATTGGGTTTATACATACTGATCTAATAACGGGCACACGCATTAGTTCGGTGCAGCAAGTTCATCCCACACGAGCAGTCTCTTTTCAGCATGCTTGAACCCCTCCTTCAGAGACTTCTTCACCACATCATCAGCAAAAACAAACTGCACTGCATCCTGGGCTAGCTGAAACAGCTCGGACTTGCTGAGACCTACCAAAGAATACATGCCAGTCAGTTCCGAATGAGAAACGAAGATCCTTATTTGCAAGTAGAGGACATACCGAAAGTCGTTGCAACGAGGTAATACTCATTTGAGAGGCTTGTTGAGAACAGTCCAGAATCATCTGTGCACAGGGACAGAGGGTGCTTTGCATTGTAGAGGTCAGCTGCACAAATTCAGTATGGGAAAAATTTAGTGCTGAGAAGATGATGATTCTTGATATGAACTTTTGAGTTAAGTTTAGGAACCAACCAAAGTGATGAAGCTCTAGGGAAGGAGCACCTCCTGTCATAACATTTGAAGTTAAACATATCTCAACCTGCATTTTGTCTTTTGAGTTAAGCAAATATTTACAAGTCACACCTAATTGACCATTAGATATGTAATGGATAAAAGTAAGTTTACCGGAATCATAAGAGACTTGAGCTTCTCCCATTCTACATCATTCAGACAGCATACATGACCCAGCCTCTGAGGGCAGAAGTCCAGCACTGCTTGGATTTCCTTCCGGTTTGCTACCTATTGTCACTAAGCTTAACTTTGTTGGTCAAATAGTATAGGGCAAGATTTACAAATGTTGCTGCAACCAAATAAAGATCTAGAAGGAAAGAGTGGTTTGGAAGTTGATGGCATGTATTCTCAGACCTCTCCACAGTGAATTGTAATGGGGATTCCCAGATTTTTAGCATGTTGTAGGGCAGGCAAGTATGTTTCCCTACATAAAATGTTGCAAATGCCAAGGAATATAAGCACATAGATATTTAGCATGTTTCCACCTAGTTTTGAGCTAGATGAAAGATGCTTTTACCATTCCCCCACAACTGGATTGCCAGAAAGATCAATGCCTATGACACCTTGGTCCTTCATCTCCATAGCTAAATTAACCTGACCAAGGAAAACAAATGATTTGTGCAGATTCTCAATAGGTGCCCACCTGTATTAGTTCATAATATTGGTTGGTGTGAAAATTATTAACATACGGTATCCAATGCAGCCGAAGCTGTTTCGCGACGATCAATACTAAGGAGAAGCCTAACATATATCTTCTTTTTCTTTGCGTCACCATCCAACAGCTTAGAATTTAATGTTTCATTGGTTCTGAAATTAGAATCAAATAATGCAACATCAACAGCTTCAACTTCTTTCAGACCTTTAATAACAGCATCCATGTAAGACCTCTTGGTCATCCCCTTTGCTTCATTGTTCTGGACGATATGTGAGCAAAAGAAAAATAAAAAACCAGTCACAATATTGTCATGTTGCTTAGAAAATTGCACAAAATAACAAAACAAATAGTAGCACCTTAGGTGTTGTTCTTATTTCCAAATACACAACATTCTCTGCAGCAAAATCTTCCACAACCTGTTAATTTTGCCTGGGTTAATTTACTAAGCTAATTGAGTGTACAGAAGTATATTAAAAAAATGCAACCTTCTAATTCTAATGGCAGATACCTCCTTAGCGATCCTTGTTACTGTATCATGGTCAGTTGTAAGTATATGAAACAGATCAAAAAGCTTGAAACACTCTGGAAGAGACCTATCACCTGTTTAACATAAAGACACAGTTTAGAAGCCTCATATATATTGCAATAGTAAAGCAAAAGTACCAAGAATCCATATAATAGTTTTGGTACAATTTATATTAGTAATAACTGTATTAGAAAACAATTTCAAGGGAATCGGACACTAACTTTTCATGATCACATCCTTAACATCTTCAAAGACAATGACTCCTTTGTCACAACCTAGCTGTTTTGCAAGTTCTCTGTTCAAATTTATCACTAGAAAGGTCAAGTTTCTATGTTAATAATGATAATATGATATCCAGGCAGGAGAGAACATTGGTAAAACTTTAATATGATAAGCGGACGAATAGGTGTTTTACATGATAAGTAAGCTGTTTAGTCGAAATATAGATAGCTAGAGCCTAGAATTACATATTAAAAAAAAAAGGACTAACCTGTGAACTAGCATTGCACTCACTAAAGGATCTGAACATTTTGTATATATATAAAAAAGGAAACAGAACATCTCTGTAAACATATACTGTCCTAGTTGAACTAGCCAATCAAATAACACATTTATTGACCGGAACGATAGACTTCAAGACCTATCTTCAATTATCTCATACAAGTAATAAGGTCATTTTCCAGAAGGTCAAGTCATCTGTGATCTGTGAACTAAAAGGCTGCATCAGAAATTTTCTTTTGTCAAAACAGGCAAAGATTCTCACCTACATGAGCAGTCAGCTAATATAATCTAATGATAATGAGTCCATATGACTGCACACTGCTACTGTGTATGCCCTGCTTCCTAAAAAGCTACAATGCCTACAATCTCACAGTTTGCAAGCAAATCATATTTGCTTGCTGGTAAACAAGATCAGATTCGAGCCACCAATTTCCTAGCAAGCTCCTCTCCCAAACTTTGTCACAAAGTCATGGAACAGACTACAGATGTTGCCCAAGGATTGGCTGAAGTCATGGATTGGCGCTGCTCTAGCATCGAATCAAGAACCCAGAGGAGGTAAGCTACCCCTACCGAAGGGGTAAAAGTCAAGAACCGGTGGGAGGAGAGGGATGAGATGAGAGGGGAGATGGGTGGGGGCGGAGCGGAGCACTGACAGGAGGGTGGAGTTGCGGACGGAGCCGTTGAGGTGGGCGTGGAGCTCCACCTTGGGAAGAGCGACGCACCACTCCCTCATCTCCTCGACCGCCGTCGCCTTCCTCTCAGTCTCAGTGTCCATGGCGGCGGCCTCTACTCTTGCTTCGCCCTGTGCCCTATGATTGCTCTTGCTTGTTCAGTTTGCTGAAGACCGCCTTCGGTTCAGTCAGTGCCAGGGGCTTAGCACTATCGATGGCTGTGTTTTTGAATAGAAATCGATCCAAATCGTTGTACCAGTTTGAATATGAGCTGATGAATTGTTTGCAGTTTGAATATGAGCTGATGAATTGTTTGTGAATACTGCTAGGCCCGTCTCACCCTTGAAGACATCACGGCAGAACAGCTTTGGAAGAGAAGAATTTTGACCCCTTTGTGTGTGTGTGTGTGTGTGTGCAGTCACACTCGTTCTAGCTTTTCAAGCGAAGAAATTTGACTGAAATTGAACGAGGCTCGGTTTGCATTTTGACCAAAACAGTCGTTACAAATTTGAACTGAATCCATAGCATTGAATATCATGATTCCAGATACTCATACTCCTCGGTGGCACGCCGGGAAGAAGTATCTGCCTGCACGTCACTGTATGCTGAAGATGACGTGGTCTTCATGGAACCACATGAGTTCAATAATGTTTTGAAGAAGGCGCATCGCCCCTCTCCAGAAGTATTCACAAATGCTCGATGCCTGCCCGTTTCACGTGCTAAAGTTTAGTTTTAGTCTCTGTTTTAATAGGATATTTAGATATATACATAAATTATTAAATATAAACTAAAAAATAATTAAATATACAGATTGAGACTTATTTTATGAGACAATTTCTTAAGTCTAATTAGTCTATGATTTAATAATGTAGTGCTACAATAAATATTTACTAATGATATATTAGTTAGGCTTAAATTTATCTCGTGGATTACTGACAGAATTTGTAATTTGTTTTTTATTAGTATCCAAAAATCCACCGCCCCATATAACATCCGATATGATGTATCCAAACACTCGTAATATCCTGACATCAAACTAGGCCATTTCAGAACGAGGAGCACAGCAAAGGTCGGTAAGGGCAACATGATTGAGAAAAGCAGAATTCAGCATTTACGGAGTATAACCGATGCATGCACAGGCACAGCCACAGCCGTGGACTTACTCCTGACATCTGGTACAGAGAGAAAGAGAACCCCATCTGTTGTAAAATAAAGGATTGTTGCAAGGAAATTTGAAACGAAGCACAGGAAAAGATACAAAATTTAATTTGCCGTAATGTTGTAATGCTTTGATGGAAGTACTGACCCCTCTTATATCATCTACAAAGTACTAAAGTTCACTCTTTTGAACCAGGAACAGCAGTAACAGGTGATACGGAATTACAGATGGAACTGAGTACAGACTAACAGCTACGCACCTCCTTGAACCAAAATGTGCCCAACTTCTCATGTCAGGACTGTGACGGAGATCACCGCCTCACACCACTCAGTTCTCACCCAGGGTGTATCGAACAAACCTCCGCACCTTGATGTTCTCCCCGAGCGAGGCGATCATCTCCTTCACGAGATCCTTCACGGTCTTACTGTCATCCTTGATATAGGGTTGCTCCAGGAGGGCCATCACTCCGAGCCTCTTTGATATCCGCCCTTCAACGATCTTCTCCCTGATGTTCTCGGGTTTCGACTGCAGGTCGTCCCTCTGCATCTCGATCTCTTTCTCTTTGCTGATGATGCTCTCTGGGATGTCGTCCACCGAGACATAGTCGACCTGTGGGCATGCCACCACTTGCATTGCAAGATCGTTCACAAGCTCCTTGAACTTCTCATTGCGAGCCACAAAGTCGGTCTCGGAGTTGACCTCGATCATGCATCCGATGCGGTTGTCGTGGATGTAGGAGCCAATCAGTCCTTCAGCAGCTAGCCGAGAAGATTTCTTGTCTGCAGATGAGAGGCCCTTCTTCCTGAGGAACTCCTGAGCCTTCTGAAGATCACCATCAGACTCAGCCAGAGCTTTCTTGCAGTCCATCATACCAGCACCGGTTTCGTCTCGGAGTTGCTTTACCAATGAAGCTGAAACTGCAACAGCCGGCTTCCTGGAAACATGTGTGTAAAACATAAGTGGTGTTGTCTCTAAGAGGAATAGCAATATAGTTTTCAGCTAGAAATGCCTAAACACACACTGATGTACACATTCATAAACATGAGCACACAGGAATGAACAAGCATGACGAGGGAGATTACTTCTCGGCGGATTCTGTTGTTTCAGCAGGCTTGTCATCCTTCGGAGGAGCAGATGGCGGCGGCTTCGCTGCTGTCTGGGCTGCAACTTCAGCAGCAAAATCCTGGCTTTTCTTCTCCAACCCTTCACCTAGGTTGTATCGGGCAAATCTCTTGACCTTCATATTCTCTCCGGTTGTAGCTATAGTTTGCTTCAGCCACTCACTTATTGTGACCTTGTCATTCTTGATGAATGGTTGTTCAAACAATGCAAATTCTCCGAGCCTCTTCTTTACACGCCCTTCGACAATCTTAGCCCGGATCTGCTCAGGCTTTGACAAAAGGTCCTCCCTCTGCATCTCCAGCTCGGTCTCCTTCTTCACAACCTCCTCAGGGACGTCATCAATAGAGATGTACTGTACTTGAGGGCAGGCAGCAACTTGCATGGCAAGATCATCAACTAACTCTTTGAAGATGTCGCCTCGGGACACAAAGTCAGTCTCACAATTCACTTCAATAAGGACCCCAATTCTGCTGTCATGTATGTAGGAGCCAACTCTTCCCTCAGCTGTTGCTCTGCCAGCCCTCTTGTCAGCAGCCGCCAACCCTTTCTTTCGTAGGAACTCTTGAGCTTTATCAATGTCACCCGCCGTTTCAGCAAGAGCCTTTTTGCAGTCCATCATGCCTGCTCCAGTTGCCTCACGCAATTGCTTGACAAGGGCAGGAGAAATAGTGGCTGCTCAGGTGCAGAAAAGATTATCAAAATCTTCCTTGTGCTGTCTTAGCAATGGTTTGTCAACACATTGCAATATGTGCTGAACTTTTGCTAAGGAAAATGCAGGGTACAGCATGTCCACAAAGAAGAATGAAGTAATTATAAGAAATGAAAAATCAAGATGCAAGACTTTACTATCACTCTTAATTGGCACAAATTCAATAAACAAGTTACAGAATTATGTTTCAGGGTTACATTTGTACAATTAACAAAAATCAACAGAAATAAAAATTTTATACCAAGCAAATACTTGTTTCAAAAAACACAGTGGTTGGCCAAGCTATAGGACTTCATATACCATCAGGAAGTCAGTCTTGTCTCCATTTAAAGCGTCAGCAGACAAGTAACATGTTTTTGTCTTATAAAAGCAACATGAGCAAAACTATGCAGCTGACATGTCACAAGAAACATAAATCAAAGAAAAAAATATTTGCAAATGTGGAGAAATGATTGATGTTGATCTAAAGAATACATTAGAAAGTGAGATGAAAATGAACTATATATGATTTTGTAGAGCCAAAAAATAACAACCAGATCAACCCTTTTGGCTATCAGGGGCAGAATTCAAGGATTGGTACCAATGTGTGAAACAACCATGTATAACACAAAATTAAAATGAGAGTAACTGGAAAAAAAAACAGTAGCTTCAACAGGTTCTTGCAAGTTGCAATCTATTATAGCACCCCCTATTCTATTCTAATTAGGCAGCATTGCTTCTTCAAGAGGCTTTCGCAGATAAGGCATGGCTTATCAGGATATTGCATGTCAAAGCCTTTAGGGGATACCATCACTGACTCACTGATAAAATTACTACAGACCTGTCGTGGTGCTTGTTTGTGCAACTCCAGCAGCAGCAGCTGGTTCTTTCTCCACCTCGCTACTTGCAGTTACAAGGACCTCTTCAACTGCTGAAGATTCTTCAGGTTCAGCAGGTTTCTCCGCAGTTTCTGAAACTGGAGACACACTAGTGCTATCTGGGATCCCGTTGGAGGACAGTTCAACACTAATTACAGGTGAGCTTTCAGATTCTACAGTTTGGCCCTCAGCAGCAGTTGCCACAGAAGTAGAATCCTCGATTACCACCTGAGAAGAGGCATCAGATACAGGAGCAGGAACATCAGTTGCTACTTCTGACAAGGAGCTCAATTCTTCACTACTTTCCTCAGCAGCTGCTTGTACTTCCGGCACTTTTGTCTTTTGCCTCTGATCCAAGAATGCAGAGATCTCCTTGTTCCTACGGAAAGCCAACTCGAATGCATTGGTCCCTCTAGACCAGTCCCGCTTAAGCTCCATGTTTAGTGTCTTCAGATCGTCTTCATCATCTTCCACCCCTTTCATCGTCAAAGTGGCCTGACCTTGTGCTACATTCAGTACTTTAACCCTTATCTGTTTACCAACTTCCATTGCAGATTGTCCAATAAGGGTAAACAATGCCAATGCTTCCTCTTCTCTGGGAAGGAATCCTTCACTACCATCAGGCAATGTCACAAATGTCCCTGCCCTCGTCGTACTTTTCACAGTGCCATTCAGAGACTGCCCTGGTACATACTTTGACTCAACCGTCTCCTTGGCTTCCTGCCTTTCCCTTGTTTGCCTTGGAGTTGCGGTGGCACTGCGCCCACCGTTTGCAGCTTTAGGTGTTTCCTTTTTAGGCTTGACATAGTCATCACCTTCCCTCATCGTCAGAGAGATACGCTTTGTTTCCTTATTTGCTTCAAGCAACCTGACTGACACCTCTTGTCCAACAGTGAAGAGGGAAGATATATCTTTTACAAACCCATCACTTACTCTAGAGATATGAACAAGGCCTTCTGTGTATGCTCCAATGTCAACGAAAACTCCAAATGGCTTGATGGACATCACCTTCCCAGTAAAAGACGCGCCAGGAACTAGATCCTCCTCATTCAGCGGAGGCATCTCGCTCTTCCGAATGTTGCGTCCCAACTTGCGAGGAGAAGAAGCTTGTCCCGTGCTAGCCTCGGCCTGCTCACTCGCTTCAACGGCGTCAGGTGCAGCCTCAGAGTTCTCATCTGAAGTTTCCGGATTTTGATCCTCCACCGTGACATCAGTTCCCACGGTCGCCGCAGACAAGGTTGTTGGCCTCTCGGCCGAGGACCAGCTTCTTCTCTTGTAGATACTAATCAGGTGGAACGCTGCCTGTGGCTGCAGCAGTCTCCGAGGCGATGGTGATGCTACTCTTGAATACCTTGCTGTGCCCTGGAATCTTCTTACTTGGATTTCTCGGCTGGTCCTGAAGCTTCCAATGTGAAACAGGCTGATACTGCCAACGGAGCAATGACTCACTGGAGTCATTCTGAATCAAGGGAGTATTGTATCCAGAACAGAATCTTTGGTCCCTTCAGAAACCTGTGCAACAGAGGCAATCAGGCAAGTCGGTACAGAAAATAAAGCAAGGAGGTCCTTCTTAATAACATCATGTTCTGGGTGGGCATTCCACCTACAGCAATTGCACGAAAGCAAGTATTCCTACTACCAAATAAAAAAATGGAAATTGCATGGAACTTTAAGCATAAGGCATGCATCATTGCTTTGCTTGGCTGCACAAGAGTAGCTTGGTCTGTTTTCAGGTTCGGGGAGAAGTGGCTTATGTTCATACAGGCAAAAGGAAAACTGAAGCCAATCTACACCTCACCCTAGGCCCTAGAAAGTTTGATGACACAGTACTTACTACAAATGAAGGTTTTTTTTTAAGTGCTAGTACAAATGAAAGCTGGCAATTGTGAACATGAGCATGGTGTGATATTGGAGCTAAACAGGACTCCCGACGAAATGTACATGGCTACCCAACCAAGGAACAAACAAAACATCTCACACTGCCTACAGGAAACGACGCGGCTGCCTGACGGCAGGCAACGAATCCTCATCCCGCCGCCGCCGGGTCACCCCCGCACTCCCGCGGCCAGTGGCGGCACGCACCGACCCCAGCCCCGCACGGCAAGAACGGAAGGGAAAGGGGGCGGCGCACCTATTCGTCGCCGTCGCCGGCGAAGCGCAGAGGGAGGAATGCCTCGCTACGGCCCTGGGAAGGGAGAGGATTGGCTTATCGCGAGAGCCGTTGGATTTATAGTCTTATCGCAAAGCTGCTCAGGCTCAGGGCACTGGAATCAGGAGGGGAAGGGAACGAAGCGAGGTTGCTTTCGAGGAGAGGGGAGACGAGAGGATGTGGTTCTGGCAAGGCAAGCCGGCCTTCTGGTTCTGGGCTACGGCGCGACTCGTGTCCCAACCCCAGCTTGGTGAAAATTGGAGAAGGAAAAAAAAAAGGCTCGGCCTTTTCTTTATCTGCTTGATGATGATTCCGTTGGACGATGGCAGACTGACACTGACTGAGACTCAACAGTTACTTGCCTGGTCCCTGGTGACTGCGCGGGTGGTGTGAATGATTTTCCCATTTCCCTTGTTCACAAATCAAAAGAGTTTAAAGAGGTCATAGAGTATACTCACCACGAGAAATATAATTGATACTTCCTTCATTCTAAATTACAAGTCATTCTAAAATTATAAAAAATATAATAATTTATGACACCAAATAGCTATAATGTGATATTATAATTAATAAAGAATTCAATATTACTTATTTAGTATCATAAGTAATATTAATTTATTATATAAATTTAGTCAGATGTTTTGACTCTTAAAACAATTAGAATAACTTCTAATTTTAGATGAAGAGAGTAAAAACTAAAGAGCAATCTCTAGCCAAGTTGGGCAACCAAATGCAAATCATTGTTTTTTCATGAGCCACCCGACCAGGTCGAAAAAAGCTGAAAAAAAAGCAGGATGGACCTATCTGAAAATGGAAATTGAAAACTAAACGGACTGGTTTTAACATGCTTCTAGCAAAGACTTTTTTTTTTGATAACTTGCAAGTACAAATGTTACTGCAATATTCCCTCCGTTATCATTTGTAGGGCGTGAGAAGAGATTTCACATAGACCAAGGAAGTCTAGGGGAGGTAAACATTACTCCTTCCATTTTTTTAAAATGTCATATTTGATTTGTCTTCAGTCAAATATTGCAATCTTTGATCGACCATTTCTAAAAATCCTTGGTTTTTTAAAAATATTAATCCTTATAGCATGTTGATTTATCTTATACGGGGGTGTTTAGTTCTCCTTTAAAAATTCTAGGTTTTGGTTTATCATTTTGCATAATAGAACTAAACACCGTGCAAAACTTTTAGCAAAAAAATATTTATTTATTATTTTGGATTTTAGCCTAAAAACCAAAAAAACAAAAAGTGTTTGGGAAGCCGTGCCTATCTCCACCGGCACCAATTTTTTTTCATTCTAGATGGAATTGAACACACCCATAAAATCCATAAAAATTTTAACATTTTATATTTCATCGTGTATTTGAAAGTACTTGTCATCTTATTATATTTTGTGTTCTAAAGACACCCTAAACAATTCAGAAATATCTCTTCAGATTTGGGAAGGTGGTCGTCTACTCATCTGAGCATTAATCTGTCGCACCTGACCAAGCGTAGCGACCAGTGATGAAACCTTTGTTATACACGAAAGATTCTTCAGAGCGTATCCCAAGAGCTGTTGTCTGGGAGATCTTCCATGTGCTCGTATAGACGGCAAGGCGAAACGATCATGCCTCGCGAGTCGTCACTGCTTCTCTCAGAAGAACAACGATTGATTACGCCCGAGTCTTGAGCGTGGATTTGACGCGGAATCTTGCCACGAAACGGACGAGCTCATTCCTCTTCACTTTTCAACTTTTCATCACATGCCAGCGGAGGTGGAGCTGGGATGGCAATGGCAAAACTTTAATCTTTTCCATTAAAAGAATCGTAAAGGATTACTACTAAACGAGCACGCTCGCAGGCGCCGTGGCCTTCCTCTCTGGGTCAGGTTCAGGTTCAGGCTTTCAGTTCTCACATCACAATCGCATCCACCCAAGCCCGCATCCCCAACCCCAACCCGGCGATGGAAATGGAATCCGCCGCCGTGGCCATCGTCACGGTGCCGTTCCCGGCGCAGGGCCACCTGAACCAGCTGCTACACCTATCCCTACTCCTCGCCGCGCGGGGGCTCCCCGTCCACTTCGCCGCGCCGGAGCCGCACCTCCGCGAGGCCCGCGCGCGCCTGCACGGCTGGGACGGCACCCTCCCCGCGGCGGTGCGCTTCCGCGCGCTGGACGTCCCCCCGCACGAGTCCCCCTCCCCCGACCCGTCCTCACCGTTCCCGGCGCACATGCTGCCGCTCTTCGAGGCCTACTGCGGCGGCGCGCGGGCCCCGCTGGCCGCGCTCCTGGCGGAGCTGTCCGCGACCCACCGCCGCGTCGTCGTCCTCCACGACCGCATGGCCGCGTTCGCGGCGGCCGAGGCCGCGCGCTTGCCCAACGCCGACGCCCTCGGCGTGCACTGCCTCGCCGCCTCCTACAACGTCGGGTGGGCGGACCGGGAGCACGCCCTGCTGCGCCGCCACGGCCTCGTCTTCCACCCGCCCGACGCCTGCGCCACTCAGGAGTTCGTCGCGCTCGCCAGGCGGATGGGGCAGGAGCGCCGGCGCGCGCCGGGTGCCGGCATGGTCGTCAACACCTGCCGCGCGCTCGAGGGCGACTTCCTCGACGCGCTCCAGGGGATCCCGTCCTCCGACGGCCAAAGGCTGTTCGCCGTCGGGCCTCTCAGCCCGGTGCTCCTCCCACTCCCCGGCGCCGGCGCGAGCAGCGGGACCTCGCGGCGGCACGAGTGCCTGGACTGGCTGGACGCGCAGCCGGCGTCGTCGGTGCTGTACGTCTCGTTCGGCACGACGTCGTCGCTGCGCCCGGAGCAGGTGCGCGAGCTGGCCGCCGCGCTGCGGGACAGCGGGGCGCGCTTCGTGTGGGTGCTGCGCGACGCCGACCGCGCGGACCTGCGCAGCGGCGGGGAGGGGGATGCCGCGGCCGAGACCCTCCGTGCCGCCGCGGCGTCCGAGCTCGGCCCCGGCGCCTCCCGCGCTGGCGTGGTGGTCACCGGGTGGGCGCCGCAGCTGGAGATCCTGGCGCACGGCGCGACGGCGGCGTTCATGAGCCACTGCGGATGGAACTCCACCGTGGAGAGCCTCAGCCACGGGAAGCCCATCCTGGCGTGGCCCATGCACAGCGACCAGCCCTGGGACGCCGAGCTCGTCTGCAAGTACCTCCGCGCCGGCGTGCTCGTGCGCCCCTGGGAGCGGCGCCACGACGTGATCCCCGCGGCCGCGATCCGCGACGCCATCGACAGGGTCATGGCCTCCGACGAAGGCGCGGAGATCCGGCGGCGGGCGGCCGCGCTCGGGGAGGCCGTCCGTGGCGCCGTGGCCGAGGGCGGGTCGTCTAGGCAGGACCTGGACGAGCTCGTCGCGTACGTGACGAGGTGATCGATGATCCGTGCGGCGACTGTGCCGCGTTGTGGCGTGGTGCTGTTTGTGGATTAACCCATCTGATGCTATTTGTTAAGCACACTCTGTTATTACTGAGATGAAGCTGAAGGTTTAGACCAGGCTATGATTTCGATTTGATAGTTGGGGACCTGTCAGGTGTCACTCGTTGACTCGAAATCGACCAGCAGGTTATCGAGGGGTGTTTAGATCGCCTTTCATCCAAAAAAAAAAAGTCTAGTTTTTTTCATCATCTTGCACTATAAAACTAAACACTATACAAAAGTTTTAGCAAAATGGTTGCTATTTTTTATTTTGGATTTTAGCTTTAAGAGGTTAAAGAAAACTAAAAGTGCCTCAAGAGATCATATTGAGAACAATATATTTTATGTTTTGGAGAGAACTAAACATAACACTGAATTTTTTGATATTTTGCATTCTATTATTTTAAAATAGTTGATATTTTGTATTTTACGTTCCATAAAAATTAAACAGGCCCTGAATGTGGGACTGTCCGTAATAATAGCACCGATTTGGTGGATGAAAGCAACCTTTTGCTCCCCAACCATTTCTGACAAAAATCTCACCACTTTGATTAAACTTTGGTAGGATAACGGACCAAAAATCTAATGAAGTAGGAATCAGATTTTTAGCAGAAGAAAATATACGTCCGGGTGTGCTCCCGGCCGCTGTCGATGGCTGACTTGGCGCTGGGCATCTACTTTCACCACGCCGTCGCCGACATCGTCCACCCCCACGGCGACGAGATCGCTCGAGCGGTTTCTCGACAGGGCCGCGCCAAAATTTCCTAGCAGCGGCTGGTTAGCTTCGTGTCCGGCGAGGCAATGTTGTTTACCACACATTTCATGAAAAAACGTTGGTGAAGAATACTGTATTTCAAGAAATGGTTATTACTTTTGGAGTTTTGGTGGACCGTCTGCTTTTCAAAACATGCGCCTCATAGGATTTGACATCATCCTTTGATGGATAATTTCGTGCCGGGTGTTTTCAATTTCCTTTCCTTTTCCTCAATTTTATTTTTCTCTCTTTTTCCGTACATGTGAAAAGTGATGAATCAATTTCAGACAAAAAAAAAAAGAAGCCAAATCTGCTCTAGCTTTCCTGTGCGAGGTGCATCTCTCCGTCCGTACATCGCTCGACCCGTCATCCACTTTGTGATCATAGATTTTGTGTCAAGAACTCAAGATCTAATAAAATAGTTGAAAAATTATTGCTGAAAGTACTGTACACTATTTTATTATAAGAGAAAAATATTGTTAAATGATTGAGCTCAAATGAACAGAGTCTAATGTCTTATAAAAATAAGATGGGGAATGAGAGATTTTTGCTTATAGTTAGCACTGGTTTACACTGATTTATTACAGATACTCCTCGTCATAGCATATTGCAGGTAAAAGTTTAGGCCGGTTTTATTAGATTTAAATAAAATTTGTTAAAAAATGGGTCTTTGAGCAAAACCAGGAAAAACTATCATCATCAGATATTATCCTATCTGAACTCCCGTAGCGTCAGCAGAACTAGCAGAGGCAGCAGAACCCCCCGGCTCCTCCCGCCCTAGCCCCAAAGGCCCAAACCGCAAAACCCCCGGCTCCTCCCGCCGCGGCCGCCGCCGGGGCACGCCGGCCGGGATGCCAAAGCCAGTAGCCTCCGTCGCCTCCCTCCTCCCGCAGCTATGGCACCGCCCCTTCCGTCGCGCTCCCATCCTCTCCCACGCCCGCGGCCTCTCCTCCTCCTCTTCGATCCTCACCGCCCACTCGGCCCCACGCCGCCGCTCGGTACTCCCGCGTTCCACGCACCTCGCGGCAGCGTCAACCGCCGCCGCCGTCGTGGCCCCAGCATCCACACCGTAAGCTCCTCCTCCTTCTCCCCTCTGCTGATATCCCCAAGTGATGCACTGCACCCTGATGTTGATATGCACCCGTGACGCAGGTACCCAGTGTACGACCGGCTTCTGCCGTGTCCTTTGCAGGACGACCCTCCAAGAATCGAGCACCTCGTGGCTCGCGAGGACGAGGTAGCAGCCGATTTCATCTCCAGGTCGCTCGGCCTGCCTCCTCTGTAAGCATACCCTCCCAATATCCTCTCCCGCGCTCTCTTTCTAGTACGCGGAATGAATTGGCTGCGTAATAGCGACCCATGCCTAACATTGTGGATGTGAAGGTATGCTGCAGACCTCATCAAGTTTGGTGCTGTGTACTACGCGCTCGTCGCGCCGCAGCCGCCTCCCTACGCTTCTCCGGAGCATTTTAAAATCTTTCGGGAAGTCACTGAGCCTTCCATCCTGCGCCGGAGGGCGTCCATTAAGGGGAAGACGGTGAGGGAGGCTCAGAAGACGTTTAGGGTGACGGACCCCGACCAGCGCCTCGAGGCCGGCACCTACCTGCGGGTTCATGTGCATCCCAAACGGTTTCCAAGGTAGGATAGGATGGATGCTGTTCTCTCTTATCTGCTGTGGTGAATGACTGGATCAGCTTGGTTGGTTGCTTATATGTTCCCTTTACTGGTCCTGCCACAGGTGTTATGAAATTGACTGGAAATCCAGGGTAATAGCAGTCGCTGATGAATATGTTGTTCTTGATAAACCTGCTGCAACATCGGTATGCTTCTCTTTGTCTTCCACTTTCTCATTTGTTGGTGCCCGTGACTTTATGGGCTCTAAATTCCTTAGATGTACATGTCATAACCTGGAATGTGTGTCTGCAAGATTGGACATCCACTTTGTTGGACATATTGTTCATGTCTTCAACTTGATGTCGTTTGAATTCCCTATGAATATGATAGTGATTTTGTTTCACCATTAGGTTACCTTCGCCGAATAAAATTCACATCCACTAAAATGCTTATGTACTACCAGAGCACCATGTGATGAAGCAAGCTTTGCTTTATTAATTCTTGTAGGCGGCTAAGTTAGAACTTAGAAATGCCCAGCCAGTCAGTACGTTATGGTTGAACTTTTCTGAGTTTCAAATAGTAACAACCGTTGAGTTTTTTACCTTTATTAGGTGGGCGGAGCAACTGATAACATCGAGGAATCATGCGCAGTGTTTACTTCGCGTGCATTAGGAATGGAAACACCATTACTGACGACTCACCAGATTGACAACTGCTCTGAAGGCTGGTTTGTCTATCACTTTACTTGTATAAACTTATTATGCTCAAATGTGGGAATTAGGTAAGTAATGCCATCATGTTTTAAAAATTTGCAGTGTGGTACTATCTAAAACGAAAGAGTTCTGCTCAGTTTTCCATGGGCTGATAAGGGTATGTTACTACCTGATTGCTGTGCAGTGTTTTTTTGTCCATGAACCTACCGGCATTCCGGCAATGATCCCTCCTTTTATTTTGCATTTTGTAACAGGAGAAACAGGTTAAAAAACTTTATCTTGCACTGACTACAGCACCTGTGTCAACAGGAACGATTACCCATTATATGCGTCCAGTTAATCGCGCTCCTAGATTAGTTTCTGAAGGTAATTTTTAACCGTTGCTTGCTTCTATATGGTTACTAGTTTGGCCAATATGTGTTTTGTGCTTTGATGCTGGCACTGTTGTCCTGATTTCAAGCATGCATATATCTGGGTCAGGAATATCATTCATTTTTGGGTGAAACTGTGTGCTCTCTTTAGGAACATATGTGCACACTGACCATCTTTTGTTAAGTTGCAGCAATTACTGAAGATAGTGAAACGTGAATCAGCAGTTTTTATCTAAAACTTGCCCATTCTCTATAAATCGTTCGCCCATTGCCTTGCTATTATGTTCTTAACCACGGTTTGGATGCTAATAAACTCTAGAAGATGGATGCTGCATAAACTCATGGCCTGAGTGCTTGCATCAGAAGTTTTAAATAACCTTCTTGTTTTAGTCTATTGGGCCTTGGTTGTTACATTGAAATCATTTATTAGTACATTAATTAATGTTTTCTTCTTACCTAATCAGATTGTATTGAAAGATGGCATCTCTGTCAAATGGAGGTACTCGATTGTAGGAAGGTACCATGGCCAAGCTCTTCGATCCGGAAAATTCACAATGTAAATGGTTGTGGGTGGCCACAGCAAGAAGCTGCTTATGAATGTAAAATCAATCTCTTGACAGGGAAAACTCATCAGGTATCATGTAGTTTCGGTCAAATATATATCACCAGAGGTTTGATTATTCCCCTTCTATAATAAAAAGGTTTCCGAGCTAATAGCTTGCCAACTTGGAGAACCTTAAAGCACTGTTTGTTTATTTTGCCAACACTTATGTTTTTAGTTGAATGAGCTATGCACATGCCGTTGTTTTGTTTTGCATATGCACTTGTTTTGTTTTGCGTTGCCAGGAATGTACATCATAACAGGATCTAATTTGGAAATCCATTATGTTGCAGATAAGGGCACAGCTTGCTGCTATAGGCGCTCCAATTATAGGGGATTCAGCATACATGACTGCTGCAATGGCAGCGATGGCGAACCCAAACATAAACCCATTCGGTAGAGAGAAGCTTAGTTACAATAGCGAGGAGGAGAAAGAAGCTGCCATTGAAGCATGGATTGCCTCCCACGGCAAGGAACCAAAATCCGTAATTGGCCTGCAAGCGTCGGAGATCTCTTGGGATCACGAATGCAAGCACCATTCTTACAAGGCTGGGGTTCCGTGGTGGCGGCAGGATTCTGTGGAGTCTGACTTGGTATGAGTGATGGTGGATGGTAGTTCCATATGGACTCTGAAATTCTACCATCTGAAAGGTCAAAGGTATTTGCCATCGGGTGAACCTTGTCTCCCTGTGGAAGAGGAATGTCTGTCCAGATTTATACTACTGTTATTACCGCAATAACATTTTAGCACGGGATGGCTGACAAGCAGCAAGAGGAACCTAACAAACAAAAAAAATGTTTTTAGACAACAGAATTGTCGAAGAGGAACACCCACTGATACCGGGCATGTTACCGTTCCCTTATTGTTTTTGCACTTTTGTCGAATTTAGACAGGTGATGTAAGTTATGTAAGTGCTTTCGGCATCATGCTGTGTACACTGTACTAGCCTTTTTAGAGGACTGATGAAATGCTGATTGCTGAGCGAGACTGAAAGAATTTGAATGGTTGGTTGCTGAGCAGAAGTTGTTGGGCCGCGCGAATGGCCGAAAGTAGATTTGGGCTTCAGAAATGAAACGAAGCACAAGTCTGAACTCGGCCAGGCTCCCCGGCCAAAGGCCAACACGAACATATTGAAGGCTCCAAAGAAAAGCAGATTTAAGGCCCTGTTTGGTTTTGCAGTTAAATTTTAACTTCCATCACATCGAATATTACTAAATATAACACACCGAATATTACTAAATATAACACATCAAATATTACTAAATATAACACAGCTAGCGAGTAATTTGCGAGACAAATTTTTTAAACCTAATTAGTCTATAATTAGACAATAATTGCAGAATAAAATGAAAATACTAAAACTTTAGCACCCCTAACCAAACACCCTCTAAGCCAGTTCTCACGAGCTAACATGGCAAAGCGCTGCTTATGCTTTGCTGTTTATTCTAGGACATGCAACATCTTTTTTGTTTATATATGGCTGTTTGGTTGCGTGTGAGGCTTATTTTCTACTCAGACATTCGGCAATCAATCTACTCAAATCCTTTTCTTATAACAGAACAAAAATCAATCAGCTGTTCAGAATTCATGACCCAACAAATGCTTTGCACTCAGCCAAAAAAGAGAGAGGCACTCTATACACCCATTCGCCGGAGCCGGGATTCCAAAACTGAAAATAGATCAGAAATCCCAGCAATCCAAAACTGAAATAGATCAGGAATCACAACCACCCATTCGGCACAGCCAGGATTCCAAAACTGAAAATAGATCAGAAATCCCAGCAAAGGAGCAAAACTTCATCTGCGGCAACGCCTCCATTGTTCAACAAACAGCTTGTTCAATTTGCTAAGCCGCGCGGCTTGTTCCTGTCAGCCAGAAGAACATCCTTCCATGCCTCGTACAACACCCAGGTGATGCCGGAATGTGGCATGACCTTCAGGCAGCTCGCCCCCCACCCGCGGTAAAGCCCCCGGAATCCCTCCTCCTGTATCACCTCTGATAAAGCGGCAATCATGTTAGGTGGGCACTTCCCCTGCAGGGCGCCGACCATCAGCCGCTTCCTTGCTACCTCCAGCGGGAAGCTGATTGTGCTTGCAGTCAGACCTGGATCCAATGGTAAAATGTCAGTCCTATTTGCTCAGAATCCAAGTTATCTTTAGACGGCATGGCCCTGACTTTTCTATCTCATCGTCAACTTTTAAAACAAAATGTTGAAGCGGTAAGCAACAGGTGACTGACTGAAACTAGATGCAATGAGATGCTGATTCATTACCTGAAAGAGCCCCGATAAGTAGAAGCTCAGGGCGACTCAAAGATGGCTTCTTATGCAAGCGGCAGTAAGAGGTCTTGAGTGTATCATACATAAAAAAGTAGCATGTGGTGTAAGGAATCATGCCAATTAGTGTTGGACAGAGGCCAGCATAGAGACCACCTATACCATCCGTCTGATAGATCCTTCTGAAGGCAAGGCTAATGCTTGGATAAAGCTCTCGATTGACAGTCAAACGATCCTGTCAGAACATCAATGATGTGACATTAAGTAACAATGTAATGTGACTTTCACAGTTGAATGTATGGATGAAGAAATAGCGCTGGCTGTCAACAAGGCCTCAATTCAGCAATTACCTTGATAACTTCGAGAGGATGGCACGCCAATGTGGCAGCTATTCCAGCAGCAGCACCGGCAATAGCAACAGGAGATAAGAAGTGAAGTGGAAGCTCGATTTTCATATTACCAAGCTGAATTTTTGGGTATCCGTCCTCTTTCCATTTCTCTTGTGCTTCTGTCATGCTCCTCTTGACACATTCAAATGTTCCGAGTTCAACTGCTTGGGTTGGAATAACGCGGAGCATGTTGATTGTATTTCCTGCCCAAAGCCCTTGCCACCCACGTTGTTCGATGATCTCCACCAAACTACCAAAAATATGCCTAGATCCTACTCCTACAACCATTCTTGTCCTGAAATTTGTACACAATGGGTATATGTGACCATTCCTTCTGCTTTACTCACTAGATAATTATGAAACTATTCAGCCATCAGCATTTGTTGAACTACATGTTTCAACAGCACAGTGGAAATAAGCTTGCACAATTTTAAAAAAAATAATATATTCTGCTGCACACAAAAAAAATATATTTTTATACACGTCAAGAAACTCCTTCCTTTTCACTTTCATCCTAAAACAAGGTACCGAAGCATTCAAAAATTGTCCCAAACTATAAAGGATTGAAGGTTAATTAACTCCTCCTCACTTATTAATACCCCAGGCCCCCAATCATATGCTTACCTGCCATTAATGTCTATTGTCAACCCAACCACTAGGCTCAAAGTACGGTAAGCACAATATCTCCCCACGATTAAGGGAAGTTGCATGCATCATTTGTTTTACCCCATAATCTCAGGATAGAGGGAGTATAGAGTTTTGTTTATATGCAGCAGTAATATAATGAGAAACTGCATGGAGAGAGAGAGAGAGAGAGAGAGAGTTGTTTTCCAAATTTGATGTATTAGGGGACCAATACCAGAAAAATCTGTAGCACATCAGTAGCACATCACTAAGGTAGTGCTCTGGAGAAACTAAGTAATTTGTGAATCATCGGTATATGACATATTTCAGAACACGCTATCATGCAAAAGATAAATGTGCTATGGGTAATTATCTGGTTGGTGGGACATCTCATCTCTGAAGTGCATGCAACCTCGAATAAGAAGCAATGAAAACCAAGCGTACAGTTTCAATGTTCAGTAAACCAGCTGTACGATTTGCATCTACAGTTGTAATGTGTAAATAAATTAAACTGGACAAGTGCAGAGGTTAAAGGTAGAGAACTAGAGATAAAAGTTAGTGACTACCTGAGAGTCTCTAGGGGGGCAAGAATAGCCTTTGACATAGCACCAGCTAGTGCCCCACTGGCAAATTCTCTGGCCTCTCTGCTCTCCAAAATAGTCTGTGGTGAATTGGATAAAAGGGAAGGCCTCAAACAATCAGTCAAAAATTCATCACTAGCTTCAAAGTTTAAATTCATATGACATCTATGAGAATTGAAATTGAAGCAACTTCTCTAGGTAAAGCCTACCTGCAACTGCAAGCGCTTTGGCATTGTATGGTTGTCAATCAATGTACCAAAGATTACAGAGTAAGATGCTTCAAGTTACAGAGTACATTTAATAATTCTTATGTTTCTCGATAGTGTAACGAATTAGCTAATCCATTGAATAAACAAACAGCATCTCAGTATTTATTAAAGACGCCACATCTATGCATTATAGTGTAAATTACAAGTTATACATTCCACTATGTGCTTCTGTAGGGGCCCACAAATACCACATCCTATAGCCCAAAGGTTGGTTTCACAGCAAGTCATTACTTGCAAAACGGTGGAAAATTTCTCGCTTGATCAATTATCAAACACAGTTCGCATACTAGCACTTCAGCAGCAAAAAGACTTGCCCTTGTGACAAAACATAGGAATCTGAAACTCTGCGACGAATCGTCACATCAAAAATCTGAAACTAAACCACGCGACCAATTGGGGAAAGCACAGCACAGTACGCCACTTCAATCAACCAGCCAAAATCGAAAGCCGCATCCATTTTCATCGCTCCAGAAGGAGATTTCCTTACCCTTACGACCCCTCCGAAGTCCGGTAGCCTGACGCCGATGGCCTCCGCGACCTTGGCGCCGTCGAGGCCGTCGTCCTTAGGCAGCGCCATGACTAGAAGCTCCTTGTAGCCCCCCACTCCTACCTCCGTGACCTTGGCACCGTCGAGGCAGTCGTCCTTAGACAGCGCCATGACGAGAAGTTCCTTGTAGCCTCCGCTCCAGGGCCGGAGAAGCCCACCTGACGAGGCTTGCCGCCGGCTGGCGGACCCAGAATTTGCTCAAAGAGCAGGGCCGCTACGGCGCTACCTATAAAGTAAAGAGTATAAAGTACTCATTGTGCTCCTATCTAGTAGCGACCCATTAATTTCTACATGAGAAATCAGAAATACCAAAATGAAGTGGCGGAATCCAGACTCAACTACTCCAGAGGATTGAGGCTGAGGGAGGGCGGGATGGAGGGACGGCCGGGCCGCCGGGATAGAATTGCCTCCTCGGCTGCTCTGCTCCCACCACCACCACCACCGTGCAGCCGTGTCCGTGCGGACGAGTGACGACGGACGAGCGGAGCCATCGAGCCTCACAAGTCACAACAGACCCTCCACATAGCCCAAAGCCGCACCACACGACCCGGGGCTCTCAAGGAATTCCATTTCTCGTGGTGCAGGTTTTTGGTGCTTTATTAAATCGAAAATTATATCTATTTGTCGGCTATCTGTCGGCTGTTTATGTTATCGGAACTGCTAGCGCTGGCTTGTTTTTTTTTTAAAAAAAGGTTTTCTCTACTTTATTGAGAATAAAAATGCTCAGCTTAGGATGTGTTTAGTAGGGATCTAGATTCTCATCGAAACATTTTACATCTAGATTCTCTCAAGAAACGTTTCATCTGAATCATAGGCCTTGTTTAGTTTCCAAAAATTTTCAGGATTCCTCATCACATCGAATCTTTGTACACATGCATGGAACATTAAATGTAGACGAAAATAAAAACTAATTGTACAGTTTATCTGTAATTTGCGAGACGAATCTTTTGAGCCTATTTACTCCGTAATTGGGCAATAATTGTCACATACAAACGAAAATGTTACGGTAGCTAAAGCCAAAAGTTTTCGCGAACTGAACAAGGCCATAATCACTTCATGAAATTGTTTGGCTAGTAGGCTAAATTCTAGTAACATATATTGAAGCCAAGAGAAATGAGAGAGAATCGATGTGAAACCACATCTCAAACGATTTATGAACTGAGGCACGATAGGTGAAACTCGCACTTCAACCGTTTAGCGCCGTTCTAAGAGATCCTTAAAAGAATTGGAACGGTTCCAACCAACCAAAAACCCCTTAACCTCTAATGTATACTGTTAGAAAAAAAAAAGAATCATGGTCTAACAACCAACAAAGTTCATAAGGATTGAAAGATCAAATAGTTCATCTACTTTCTTACTAATCTACCAAGTAGCAAATGTTGAACATTGAGCATCCATTGACTCCAGCTCTGATGAGCCCATCGTCCTGTGATTTTTCCAACATATTCTTGATGGTTGGTTTGCTTGCACTTCCAACAACTTCACCAACGTATCCATCTGGTCTCTAGTCTCCTAAATGAACATTGACCTCCACCTCCTCAAGGTTTTGGCAATCTCGATCCCTACCTTGCGCTCTCCAATCCACCAAGCTCCCTGAAAATATGATTTATTTCAAAACTTCCATAAAAAACACAAAACAACATAGCTGATTATATTGGTACAATATATTTTTTATTTGCCATTCATCGTAAAGCTATATATTCATAATCCCAGGCACCCATCACTCCTTTGATTTCTGGCAACACAGACCAAACCCTACTGGCCTGGTGGATAATAGTTTCTTGCCCTAAAGAGAACAGACTAGTCTGATCAACTACCTGTCTTCTCTTTGACCAGATTATCTCTGGTAAGGAGTTTGTTTTTTAAAATAAACACATAAAAATAACTTACCACCAGAGCTGAAGCTCCACATTATATGATCCTTCTTTCTTGTCTAGAGTCACCTCCTCCATTTTATAGCTAAAAGTTCATACCACATGTTCATAAGTTTTTTCAAAGACAAATCTTCTAAGAGAAAGTTTCAACTCACTTCCATCCTAAACTTGTGCTATAGCTTTACCTTGTCGTTCATTAATGGCATAAAGAGGTCAGAAATGAATAGCTAAGCTAGAATTCCCAAATTAGTGATCCTCCCAAAATCTAACTTTTTGTAACCATTGCTAACTTTCCATAGAAAGCTCATTTTAGTTGACTATGCAACCCAGACCACTCCTTTCAAGCAAAATCTGCAGAGCACCACATTGGTCTATTAGTTTTGTATTTATAATCTACATTTCTTGTCCAAATAGCAAATTACTGCAACAAATTAGTTGTCGATTAGCTAAATAATATTTGTGTGTATCCTCATTGTTATTCGAAAGAAATGAGTCATTCAAGAATTGATCATCTCAGTAGCCCACTTGAGGAATTCGATGATAAAAAGTAGATATATTAGAATACTAGCTAAACAAGCTTAAGAAGTCTCAGCGAGCATACATAGGACAATAATCTATCCTTCAACCCTGCAATTCTTTTAATAATCTTACCAATGACGGGCTACAAATTCTCTTTTCTAAGTTTTGTAAAATATAAAGGCACACCAAGATACTTGATGGGGAACTCTCCAACACTGCAACAGAAAATCTTAGCATATTCTTTCACCATCTCCTCATCAATACCAATGGGAAGAAGATCACTTTATCATAATTGATTTCATTCCAGATATGTGTCCACAATAACTAACAACCATTTCAAGTTATTAGTTTTTTTCTAAATTATATTTTAAAAACAAGAGGGTACCATTTGCATATTAGAGATTGATAACAGGACGATGGTCAACACTTTGTAATGATCGCTTAATGAAATAAATGGCTACCCATTACTAAAAAAAGGCACGCAAGCAAGCAAACCAAACGCGTAGGTTGGCGAATAAAAAAAATGTGTAGGTTGGTTTGTGAATCTCGCTCGGCAAAGGCAAGCTTGTTTGCTTGAGCTTATCAGTCGAATCCGCTAACCATTTAACAATGTTTTTCTCTCACAACAAATTAATCAACAATACTTCTTGCCATGGCTTATCAGCCAAACGATCAAGGCAATACCGAGCGATAAAATCAAGCACGTCCGCATGAAAATTTCATGAATCTTCCATTGTGTACTCGTGTGACAGGGGTCTACATAAACATTGCTTTTGCCTCTATAAATCATATGTATTCACATGGAATAATCTTAAACTGAAATTTAGTGCAATGAAAATTCTCCAATTTTTTTGAATAAATACATCATCAGCACTCAAACGTAGGATGCACTTGAGCAACATGCGTACTCAATTCATCCTAAATTATAAAACAATTGACTTTTTTAACATTAAATTTAATTACTCGTTTTATTTAAAAATTTGAATAAAATATTACTTCTTTTACTGTGGCTTGGTTTATTTATAAAAGTTACTTAAAAATAACTTAAGTTTGACTATATTTAAGTATATTTTTAAATAAAATGATTGGTTAAATTTGAGATACAAAATTAAACGTATTATAATTTACGATTGAGGCGCGTGACATCGCCACATCGGCGCGCCAAACCCGGAAATAGCCCCCCCCCCCTCCTCTCTTTCTCCGAGTGGAAGCGTGGAGCCGTGGAGCAGCGAAACCGTCCGTTTGGACCACAGCCCTCCAGAAATTACGAACGCTGCGAGGCATACCAACGTGCCGTCGCAGCACCCACAAGGCTAACAGTCCCTGACACGCCACCCCCACCCCGACCCCGACCCCCCACGCCATCGGGGGAAAGCACCGGTGACGCGGCGCCTCCGAGGCGGGCCTGCACTGCACCTCGACCCCGCCTCTACGCGTCGCTTACTGGTTGGCCCCACCAGCGAATTCAGGGGCGTCCAGAGACGCCCCGAAATACTCTGCCACAACAAGCCCCCCCAACGCGACCGAGACAAATACACGAGCGAAAAGGCGAGAGCCGGAGAGACAGACAGAGAGAGGGGAAAAACTTATCTGCCCTTCCTAATCGCCCTTACCCCCCTTTGTGATAGATAACCACCCCCCCTCCTCTCTTGCGCGCGCCGCCGCCGCCGCCGCCGCGCTGCCCCTTCCCGCCTCGCCGGGAGCCCGTCTCCGGCGATCGCCGCCGTCCATCCCCCTTCCTGCCCCGCCTCCGATCCGAATCCTAGGCGAAAAATCGCGGAAAATACCGCAAAAAATCGCGGAAATTCGCCCGGTCCTTTTTGAATAAATCGCACGGGCGTTGCGCCCCTCCCCCTTGCTCCCCTCCCGCCGCCCGCCCTCGGGGCCGCCGGCGACGGCGATCGCGCAGACCCATAGGCGCCCCGTGGCGAGCCAGAAACCCCGCCACGTGCCGGTCCGAGCATTCGTCTCTGTCGCGAGGACTGAGCGTCCGTCGCCCGCCCTCCGCCCGCCCGCCTCCTCCTGCTCCTCTCGTCGGCCGCGGCACGAGGTGCGTCCCCTTGCCACCTCGCGGGTTTTTGTGGGCAGTGGTTGGTTCCGAGGCATGGGCGCGCGTGATGTGGCGTCGGTTCGAGCGCCGCCCGCCCGATCCGCGCCGCCGGCGGCTCGATCTGGCCGCCGCACGCGCCGATCTGCTCGGCCGCGCGTCAATCGCTTGGGATTTAGGGTTTCGGAATACAGTTTGGATTCTGCGCGCTCTAGGCTGCTCACCGGTGTATCTCTGCTTCTGCTGCTCGATTTTGATTAGAGCTGGGGTCGAGTCACGTCCCTCACCTGAAAATTTTAATCCATTTGCCCATTCAAACGATCAACCCCTAACAAAAAGCATCAGAAATTGATTAGATTCTAGTTGGATTGCCCTCTTTATGGCACGACATATATTGATCACTAGCCACGTTCTAAATTGACTTCGTTTCATGAACTGCAGGAGTGATACTGAGCCTGCGAGAGGTATTCCATGTAATGTCATAATTTGTTATGGCATTCTTCAGCAACTCCGGGAGCAAGGCCGATTCAGGAGGGTACAACTTGAATGAAAAGGCTGATGATGATGGTATCTACGAGTCAGACCGGGATGGGAATGTTGACCTGAACTCTAGGCAGTGGAACTTAAATGAGAAAGCAGATGATGCCTACCACAGCGAAGCAGAGCAATATGAGGCTGGCAAATCAGGTTTGTACTCTTCTGAGAACGCATCAGGGCAGCATGCCCAGAGAGGAGGCAGATCGTCTGGTGGTCCATGGGGCACAAATTTTCTGAAGGATTCCAGGTCCAAACAGACGGCCAGAGAAGTTCCATCGAATAGTGGTAGGGGAATGGATGCTGCTAGCTCACATGATGACATGGATGGTAGCGGAGAGGACGATGAACTGGACAGAGCAAATGGTGAGGTGCCTGCTGAGGAAATGCTCTCTGATGACTATTACGAGCAGGACGGAGAGGAGCAGATTGAATCGTTGCATCGCGGCGGGACGAAGCAATCAAGCTGTTCCACTTCTGGTGGAGCAGCAAAGTCTGGCTCACGACAAATGAAGAAGACGTCGAAGTACAATGCTTATGATGACGACGACGACGACGATGAGTATAATGATGAGAATGATGATGACAATGATGCAGATGGTATATTGAAATATGGAGTCTTGTGCTTAACAAAATAAATGTGTTATTGCTTTATTATGTGTTTCTTTAACTCTGTATATATGGTGTTACAACCCAAGTTGATTGGCATTTTTTCTTCTTATATTTGTAGAAGATGATCCCGCTGACGTGGATTTTGAGCCAGACAGTGAAACGGACAAGCCTACTGATAAGGTCATCTATTTACTTAATTGCTCTGCATAGAATGGCATATAACTGTAACATTCTACAGTTCCACATATTAAGCTACATCCTCCTTTTATTATTTGGGTTAGTTTGTGTAGTGAAAGTTTGTTACAACTATGTTCGAGATCTATATGCTGCTGCCCGTTTATGAAATCATTTACATATATATTATTTATGAATCTGAGCTGGTGATATTTCAAATAGTGCCTTAGTTGAACTCCAACTTACGTAAAATGGACTGTTTCTTCAGTTGGTGTAATAGACCCAAGAACACAAATTATCTCTTAGCATCAGATAGGTAATCTAGAGGAAATATATTCATAGTATATGGGAACTAGGATAAACTTATGCAAGCAAAATTCATGTGAATGGTCAGAACCTTGGATGGATTTGGCTCTTTGGTATTCTTGAACGAGGTGATAAAATATGCTAAACATGATTTCTGTGGGCCATCTTAACTGCATCAGCTGCAGTCTGCAGTTGTTTCTAACCGAGTCCTGGAGTAGTTCTATCTGGATCTTTTTGGTGCCATTCTAATGTACTTGACCTTTCTCATGTGACCAGTTCTGCAGCATTTTAGAGTGCTTATTTATTTGTACTGTGATCATCTGAGGACAGTTTCTGAACACCCCCCTCCCCCTTTGATTTTCAGCCTACAAATTGTCCACTAAGGCCCAATTTTTTTAAATATAAAAATGGTTTTACAGCTATGTTATTGTGTTCTTCTGGATTTCTGAGTTTTCTATTGGCCCATTCAAGGAAATTTATCAAGTTAATGTTATTCATTTTTTGTATTTGAGCTATTGGATATTTTTGCTTGATTATCTACCCTCTGAAACATTCAACTCACAGGATAAGTTTATGGATAGTGAGAATTCTGATGGTGACGACGATGATGACCTTGAACTCTCAGATGATGAAGATGATGATTTTGTTGAGAATCGGAGGCAACCTAAAAGACTTAAGATTGTAGCAACTAAAACTTCCAAGGGAAGAAAGTTGCCCATGCCAGCTCAAAGAAAACGAGGGGTGTCTCACAGTGATGAAGAATATTCTTCAGGAAAAGACTCAGATGTTCCTAGCGATTCTGATTTCAAACACAGATCGAAAAAACCTGACAGGTTGCATCAGAAACCTGTGGGCCGCAGTGACGTTGCTCCAATCAATTCTCATAATGAGCTTCGAACTTCTGGAAGGAGGAGGACGGTGAAAAAGATCTCATATGCTGAAAGCGAAGAAAGTGATGATAGTGAGGAGAAGTCAACTAAACAACAAAAGGTGAGCTCAATACAAACTATTAGTGAAAATAACAGTTTTGTCACTTGGGAATCATAATGGATAACTGGCAAACTAGTTCTTGTCATGTATGGCTTGTTATCAGGCTGGAGTCACATATGTATTACATTCTTAATGTTGTCATTCAGTTTCTGATTCTCACTTTTTAGTTGCTTCTTTGACAATAGAGAATCCAGACATCTGTCTTCTAAACTTTCCTCTCTATTTTGTTGTCTAAGTCATCATTATTACGGTGTTAATTTAAGTTACTTTCTTCTGATCGCGTGAAGAATCAATCCATATATATTATGGCCACCTTAACAAGTTTTAATGTAATTTAGCTCATGAAGGAGGAGCCGGAAGAGGAAGATGGAGAAACAATCGAAAAAGTTCTTTGGCATCAACCCAAGGGTGTAGCTGAAGAGGCAATAAGGAATCACCAGTCAGCTCAACCTACTGTTGTCAGCCTAACATCGAACTTCGATCAACAGTGGGATGAGTTAGAGTTCTATATAAAATGGAAAGGCCAGTCTTACCTGCATTGTCAATGGAAGACATTATCAGAACTCCAAAATGTAAGTACTTATGTAGACTACATATAGATCATGTTATCTGTATGTTAGTTAGGTGTATTTGCTTAATTCTTTGTCTTTGTTCTTTCTAAATCTGCTTTCATTCATATGCCTCTACATCACAGGTTAGTGGATTCAAGAAGGTAATAAATTACACGAAAAGAGTCGCCGAGGAACAGAGGTACAAGAGGGCACTATCACGTGAAGAGGTAAACCAGTAGACCTTTCATTTCAAATTTAACATGAATTGAAGCATGACACATTTTGTATCTTAGCATCCAAAGTATAAAAACTAACTCTATGGTAAAACTTCAAAGTGTAAAGGAAATGTTTGTGCCTCTTCCTGTTATGGAAGGTTCCTGTTTTTCGCATATTAGTTATTTTGGTGATGTTCAAAATTAAGTCAATGTTAGGTTTATATTCTGTCCTATTAATTAGTGATTATAGAGTGCTGTTAGTTAGTGCTTCTTTACTTGGCAAAATATTGTCATTAATTTGATATGTTTCTCTGGTTATGCAACATATTCATATCAGGTTGAGGTGCATGATGTGGGCAAGGAGATGGAGCTGGATCTTATTAAACAATATAGTCAGGTTGACTGTCGATACACACTGTCCATTATCGTTTTGCATATTGTCTAACATTGAATCTTCAGGTTGAACGGATATTTGCTGATAGGGTCAAAGCTGATGGAGATGATCTGGTTCCCGAATATTTAGTCAAATGGCAAGGACTTCCTTATGCAGAATCTACCTGGTAATTTTTGTGGCATGGTATCCAGTTCTAGTTTTATGGTTATGATTATTGTTTTGCACATGGATGATCTTTGATCGTAAACACAATATCTCTACCTCTGTTGATTCAGAATATGATTATGTGATCATCTTTCATACATTTTATATTCTATCTGGTGGATGTTAATATCTTTGTTGTAGGGAATAGGAATGCGCCTTTACTGTTTAATTAGTATGCATTAGTCTCACTGACCTTGTTTTTTGTGCGCTGTTTCAGGGAAAAAGATACAGACATAGATTTTGCTCAAGATGCAATTGATGAATATAAGGTAAGGTACTCAGTATACAAGCTTCTGTAATTGTACCTAAGCGTGTAATTTTGTATCATCACTGGTTTACACTAAATGGCAGGCTCGTGAAGCTGCCTCAGCTATACTTGGGAAAACAGTAGATTTCCAACGGAAGAAAAGCAAGGGTAACACATTCCTACTTACTATTGGTCCAGAAAATAGTTAATACACAAGACATACTAGTTAAAATCTCTTTTATGCTATTTTGTTCCTTCTGTGTAATTTTTCACCTTTGTTCTTTGTTATAAAGTCTTCAATTAGTATGCCATTTACTATGACTATGATGTGATGTTATCAAATTAAGTGATCCTTTTTCCACACCGGTAAACCAAATTTCATTACCAAGGCAACGAAATTACAAAGTCAACGTTTGGACCCAAAAAAACAGCGAACTAGAGAATCAGACATATGTTCACCGAGGGAACACATGCCTGAAACAACCCAAAATCCTCGTCCAGCCAAAGACTAGACACACCTTCCTGACAAAGCGATGATCACAGCAACGAAACAAATTAAGTGATCCTTATCCCTCAGGAATCTACAGTGTTCTTTTGGTCATAGTTTGAATATGGATTTGCATTGGCTTACCCTTTTCTTTGTGTTTGTACGGGATCCAATGTACTTTTTCTAGCACCAGTGGACCACTATTGTTGAGTTTAACTGAATCAAACTTTACGTTTCCAGCTAGTTTGAGGAGGCTTGATGACCAGCCAGAATGGCTAAAAGCTGGCAAGCTTCGTGATTATCAGCTGGAAGGACTAAACTTCCTTGTCAATGGGTATGTAAGATCAATATGAACGTACATATATGCACAACAGAAAACAGATACTTGGTTTTCTGATTGTTTGATTGGTGACACAGGTGGAGAAACGATACTAATGTTATACTTGCTGATGAAATGGGTCTGGGAAAAACTATCCAATCTGTTTCCATGCTTGGCTTCCTTCATGTAATTTTTTCTCATTGTATTTGCTTGTCATCATTATGATGAATGAAATTGTCTTTTAATATTAATATCTGACATATCTGTTACAGAATGCTCAAGAAATCAATGGCCCATTTCTTGTAGTTGTGCCACTGTCAACATTGTCGAACTGGGCAAAGGAATTTCGGAAGTGGCTGCCCAACATGAATGTTGTCATTTATGTTGGCAACCGTGCCAGCAGAGAGGTATATAAAACTATCAAATCAGTTCTCCATCTGTTTTTTGTATGTGATCTAGCTGCCATTGTCAAATGTTGGCAACAAGAATTATTAACTAAAATCGTATATTATTAATTTTTGCTAAATATGAACTTTACCTGAAAATGCCAATTATTGTTACTGCTGTGAATTAATTTATTTGCTGTTAGCACTAGTATTTCATATCATCTGTTTGAGAGACTGCTCCTCCTGTATGAATATTTTGAACTGGCTAGTAACTTTAGATATCAGCTTGTAAATTGCATAGTGTTAGAAATTAAAAGCCTTCGTAAAAAAGAAATATTAAGAATTTAAAAGGCTGATAGAATAGAATAATATCTTATGGAATTTACCTGGTTTATATTTTTTTGTGACTAATCAATATCATGACTTTTAACTTAGATCACTTTCTATGATGGACCTGTATGTATTACTTCCATGGCATGTTTTATGATTTCGATAAGTTTAGAGAAACCAATATGATAAGCTGAGGAAAACTGTATAGCCAAAAGGACTGTCAAACCTTCCTGTCTTTCTTTTTTTAGTGTTTATAAGGGATTAGCCTCAGTCTTAGCAAAGCTGAAGACCGTAAGATTTACAGCATTCAACAAGTGCAGTACAGTCACCATTCACCTCCCCAACCATAACCAAAAGACTGATGACCAAAAAACAACCAAGAATTACACAGAACTTCCTATGCTCCACCAAGACCAAAAACCACCAGATTGAGCCACTTCCCTGACTTGACTGCCTCTTCAAATGAAGTAGTAAGTCCATGTCCTTGGGGGTGTAGGCATGTGGTTGTATGGGGTTTCTAAACCCACTCTTTTATTCTTCTTAATATAACGATACACAGCTCTCCTGCGTGTTCGAGAAAAAAAAAGTCCTTGGGGGTCGCCAGTCACCTGTGTTCTCATACATGAAGCTATCTTCAGGCCTTGATACCTTGTCCAGCCAGAAATCTTGGGTGGCATAGATGCCAACCTCTTTAGCTCTTCCAACTCTGGAGTTTAACAATTGGAGCTTGTTTGTGAGGGCAAATCAGTTTCCAACTTTGCACCATGACAACAATCTTTAGTAGTCGATTCCTCCTTTGATGCCTGGTGGGATAGGGCGGTCTTGACAGTAAGCGGAGATGCGCGAAAGGGATTGAGTTCCCTCATCATCCTAGGCGCCTTAACCATCTGGAAGCATCGAAATGACTGTGTCTTCAATGTGGCTACCCCTAGACTGTCTACAGCTTTGAATCTTGCTCGGGAGGAAGCCCTTTTATGGTCTATAGCTGGTGGTAAGGGAGTCCCTGCACACAGCTCAGGATGATGGTAAGAGGGTCTAAGGTCAGGTCTTTCAACTCAGTCATAGGTGATTAGTTTCAGTCAGTAAGTGGGTATGTGTGTTTGTGTGTGTGTTTGGGTCTCTGTATGACTCCTTTCTCTACTATTAATACAATGATATGCAGTTCTCCTGCGTATTCGAGAGAAAAAGTTCTGAAAACACATAGCATTTCTTAGTTTCCAAATCCCCCAGCGAGCTTCCTGTCTTTCTTCAAAACAGGACTATAGTCCATCTATGTTATGCTAACATCACATGTCATTGAAATGAAACCTTTTTGTAATTTGGATCTCTGCTCAAAAGCACTATATATTGATGTGTAGCATTTTGCGTTTTTTGCTTTTCTTTAGGGTATGGAATTGTGTTTTTTTTTTCATGCCTCCTTTCTTATTCTGTTTGCTTGTGTTATATTTGTTTTTAGTTATAAATATTTATTAGTTGGCTTGAGCCTTGAGGAATAGGCACAAAATTCTAACTAATACACTTTCTAATTTTGTTTTATTCACCTTTGTTGTACCTTTTTGCTATTTGCAGATGTGCCAGCAGCATGAATTTTTTTCAGACAAGAAGGGTGGGCGTCATGTAAAATTCCACACATTGATAACTACCTACGAGGTGATTCTCAAGGACAAAGCGGTTCTTTCCAAGATCAAATGGAACTATCTTATGGTTGATGAAGCCCACCGATTGAAAAATTGTGAAGCGTCACTGTATACGACCCTTTTGGTATGAAACAATTTCTTAGCTTCTGTATCATGTAACTTTTATTGGGATTATGATTAGACTAATTTTGTATTGCTTCTACAGGAATTCAGCACTAAGAACAAGCTGCTTATCACTGGAACACCTTTGCAGAACAGTGTGGAAGAGCTTTGGTACAACATCTTTTATGTGGAGTTATAATAGTTAACTTATATTATATGCGGATATGTCATCTTTTATGTGGAGCTATTATTTCAAAAAAACAACAATCTGTCCACAGTTGCTACATCTGTGCTGATTCAGTTTTGTTAATCTTTTTTAATCCTTCATTTTTCCTTTGTTTCTGAGTGTTTTTTTTGGTAGGGCATTACTTCATTTTCTTGATCCAGTCAAATTCAACAGCAAGGATAGTTTTGTTGAGAGATACAAAAATTTGAGTTCGTTCAACGAAACTGAGGTAATGTTTCAAATAAAAGCTTTATCTTGGCTGATCAGCATATAATATGTTGGTTTTCCGTTGATTGAAAGCCCATAACTTCTTTTGCCGATTTTCTTGTAGCTTGCAAATTTGCATAAGGAATTGAGGCCTCATATTCTACGGCGGGTTATAAAAGATGTTGAGAAGTCGTTACCTCCTAAAATTGAGAGGATTCTACGTGTCGAGATGTCACCCCTTCAGAAACAGTGAGTACTCCATGCTAATTTTCTTGAACCTTTTTTTTTTGGATAAGTTTTCTTATTAGTTTGGATGGAACCTGCATTCTTAAAGCTTTTATTTTTCCTACAAGCTCCAAACCCTGCATGGACCTTGGAGCTGCCAAACGTGCCCTTATTGTAGGTTCATTTTTCTGGTTTTTTACTAGGTACTACAAGTGGATTTTAGAGCGGAATTTTCAGAATCTAAATAAAGGAGTCCGTGGGAATCAGGTTTTTGTTACATCTTTTTCTTTTAAGCAAGTTATTATGCTTTTATTTCTCTGTGCTTTAGTTATTTCAGTGGGCACATTTGGTTATTTTTTGTTAGCTACCGCTCTGTTCTATCTTGGAATTTAATGTAATTTGGTTGTCTCAGTATTAGCAAATTGAACCTTATCTCCAGACATGAATATATAACGTTGCTGCTAGTCTAGGACCATTTTTCTTGCTAAATGCTGTGGTGCTTGCCAGGATTATCTTGATTGGAACAATGTTACTATTCTTTCTCACCTACTATTGCTAGCTCAAGCAGTTTCTCACCCTGCTATTGCTAGCTCAAGTAGTTCATCACTTGGCTGTGCATTACCTATTAAACTGGAGCATGGGCAAGGCCACATGGCAACACTTGGCCTTTGTGAGCCAAATCTGCTTTCCAATGTGGGCAAGGATTGATTGTTTATAACTTCATGTTCTGATCTACTGTTTCCAAATAATTAGTGTGTTTGGCAATTATTCTTAAGGCATAGCCAAATCTGCTCTCTAAAAATTACTGTCTGGCTATCATGTTTTATGTGATTGACTTGATCATGGCATATGCAGGTATCACTTCTTAACATTGTTGTTGAATTGAAGAAATGCTGCAACCATCCATTCCTGTTTGAAAGTGCCGATCATGGTTATGGTGGAGATAGCATTGGTGATCGGAATAAAGTTGAACGCATTGTTATGAGTAGTGGTAAACTTGTCTTGTTGGACAAACTATTGGTGAGATTGCGGGAGACTAACCATCGTGTGCTTATATTCTCACAGGTTTGTATCTACCAGTTATCACCACATGATGTTGCTATTCAAATTGTAGATAGTGGTAACATTTGATTTCCTTTTTTTTCTCTCTGCTGTGGCCCCATGAAACGAGCACAATTCTAGACTTCTAGAGATATGAACCTATAACCAAATCAGTTCTGAATGGCCCTTAGTGCGGTTTGATTTGGTTCAAACTAGCACTACGGGTGCCTAAGAGAAAGCAAAAAAGGTGTGTTACTTGGATGTCAACCTGCCGAATACACCTCTGGGAGTCCTTGAGCTTTGCTAGTGGTAGAACCAGAAACTTAAGTTAGGGGCAGCTGGTTGCCAGAATATATCAACATCATAACATAGTAACAAAAAAAATTGGAAGACTGAAATAAAACTGATTTTAACAATGTACTTTCTTCAGTAAAAAAGTATATTTTTTCACTATACGATGATTTTATGACAATGGCGAAGAGGCATTCAGAGGGATACTTGTTGGAAAATGTTTCAAAATGACAAGAATCGGAAACCAAATAAAAGTTCTTGCATGAACTTTAGTTATTTCTAAATGGCAGGCGTTTGGAAACCAAAACAATGAATTTGTTTGGTGTTTGCCTAGCTGAATGACCCCTTCCATCTTCAGAGGCTCAGGAACTTGCTTATTTTTTTCGGTAACTCTGTGGACTCCAACTTAAACATTGTAATCTAATACGGTAATGAAATTCGTCTCGGCTGTTGTGGAAAAAATTCTACTTATTTCGCCCTACTGATTCTTTTCTATTTCTGTAGTTCTCTTTGTGATTGAGTAGATGCCTTTTAAGAGAATCTTGGGCAGTTCTCTTTGTGATTGAGTAGATTCCTTTTAAGAGAATCTTGGGCGTGATTTGCTTCAAGTTAAAACATTACATAACTATTTTCTTATTGTGCTTACATCAATATATCAGGAAGCAAAATATTTTTAAAGCATCTGCGCCTCATGTGGTTTACTTCTTGATTCTTGATTCCTTGCAGATGGTTAAGATGTTGGACATCCTTGCAGAATACCTCTCTCTTCGGGGATTTCAGTTTCAGAGGCTTGATGGTAGTACAAGAGCAGATCTTCGTCATCAAGCCATGGAACATTTTAATGCTCCTGGAAGTGATGACTTCTGTTTTCTTTTATCCACACGTGCCGGAGGACTTGGTATTAATCTTGCAACTGCAGATACAGTGATAATTTTTGATTCAGATTGGAATCCGCAAAATGATCTGCAGGTTTTTCCCTCTCGCTCTCACTCACCCACTCTCTCACTCTCTCCCTCTCCCTCCATCCCTCCCTCCTGGAAGTGTGTGTTACTTGTAAAGATTTACTTATCTTTCCTATGTTTCTTAATATGGCTCGTTTCTTGCTAGGCCATGAGTAGGGCACATAGGATTGGCCAACAGGAGACTGTTAATATCTACCGCTTTGTCACATGCAAAAGTGTTGAAGAGGATATTTTGGAACGTGCAAAGAAAAAGATGGTTGTCAAACTGCTTAGTTCATGTATTCTTTAGTAGGATTATTGATCTGTTCTTTTTACCTATTTTTTTTTTCCTATTTCAGGTTCTTGATCACTTGGTTATTCAGAAGCTAAATGCTGAGGGCAGGCTTGAGAAGAAAGAATCCAAAAAGGGTGGCTCCATATTTGACAAGGTAGGTTTTGGTTTCGACTATCTTGTTTCCCTGTTCTAGGCTAACTTTTAGGCATGAATTACCCTAAGTTTTGTATTGGGTGGTTTACAAGATTCATTACCGAGTTCTGTATTGGGTGGCCATTGAATGTTGCTGCTGGTTGAAACAAGTTGTAACATGTTGCTTAAAGAAATTTTCATACAGGTTATCAAATGCTGAAAATTGAAGTGTCTATCATATTTTTTGTTCAGTTTAGAATGCATTTACTTGTTCCTTTTACCTTCTATTAGGATATGATAATCTTGTGAGAAGGTAAAAAAAAGATACATACTGTATTTTCTTGTTCCCTCTTTATTTCCCTTTTATGCTGTTTTACTATCCTGATGTAAGCTGCATCACTCGGCAGAATGAACTTTCTGCTATCTTGAGGTTCGGTGCAGAGGAATTGTTCAAAGAAGACAAGACTGATGAGGAGACCAAGAGGAACCTTGAAAGTTTGGACATTGATGAAATTCTTGAGAGAGCTGAGAAAGTCGAGACAAAGGGTGGTGAAGGGGAGGAAGGAAATGAGCTTCTTAGTGCTTTCAAGGCATGTGATGTGACCCAAGTTATGATGCTGAGCAGGAACTATTCTGTATTCACATTTATTATTCGTCCTATTTTGCGTAGGTTGCAAACTTTTCCAGTGGCGAAGATGATGCAACATTCTGGAGTAGGCTGATACAGCCAGATCCTGCAGATATGATTCAGGTATTGATTGGCTAGCTAGTTTGCCCAGTTATTATAACATGCTTTCGTCATTTCTGTTTGTAAACATTATCAGATAGTGATGACTGGTATTCTTCAGGAAACATTGGCACCTCGTGCTGCACGAAATAAAAAGAGCTATGTTGAAGATCCCCAGCTCGACAAAAGTAATAACAGGAAAAGACGAGCAGTTGAAGCACAAGAAAAGCCAAGGAGGCGTTCTGGCAGAACTGTGGAAACAGTTAATTCATTACCATTGGTTGATGGAGCAGTAGCTCAAGTACGAGAGTGGTCTTTTGGTAATGTTCCAAAGAAGGACGCTTCTCGTTTTGTACGAGCGGTAATATGCACGTTAAATCTATCTATCGTTTTTCTGTCTTTTCGGTTGAATCGTGTACTTCTCATAATCAAGTTTTTAATTGTATATACAAGTGCCTGGAAGCATGCTATCAATATGTCATTGCATCATCTTCTTTGGTTTGAGTTGATGCCTTGATGGGATATTGCAATACTTTGCATTATGATGATTATAGAACAAGTAACTATATTAGTCCAATTCTGAATGGCCAGTCGATTGTGCAAGTTTTTTCATGGCAAGTTTTTCTATGGGATCAGTTAGTCTGATTTGCTTGCACTTCATCTGGCATTGTTTGTGAAGCAATATGTGTGTTGATGGACTCTGACCCTGATATGTGAAATTTTTTAGGTCAAAAAATTTGGGAATGCAACCCAGATTGGATTAATCGTGGATGATGTTGGTGGTGTACTTGCGAAGGCATCACATGAAGCGCAAATAGAGCTATTTGATTTGCTAATTGATGGTTGTCAGGAAGCAGTTAAAGAGAATACGGATATCAAGGTAATAACTCTCTCCTTTTCATTAGCTGCAAAGAGCATTTCGTGACATCACCTTTGTTATGTTCACTTGTGCACTTCCAATATAGGGCACAGTTTTGGATTTTTTCGGTGTAGCTGTGAAGGCCTATGAATTGCTAGCTCGTGTTGAAGAGCTTCAGTTCTTGGCAAAGCGAATTGCACGTTACAAAGATCCAATCAAGCAATACCGCATCCAGCTACCTTATAAAAAGCCTCAGTGGTCTGCAAGCTGTGGATGGACTGAAAGTAACTGCATTTCAACTCTAGTTTTTTAGACATTCTATAAAACATTGGGATCTTATAGTTTGTTTCTTCTATGGTCGTAGCTGATGATGCTAGATTGATGGTTGGAATTCATTGGTATGGCTATGGGAATTGGGAGAAAATACGGTTGGATCCAAAGCTTGGCCTGGCAGCAAAAATTGCACCAGCAACACTTGGTGAGAGAGAGACATTTTTACCACGTGCTCCAAACTTGGATAACCGAGCTAGTGCTCTCCTGCAAAAGGTATCTCTTTTGAACCAGAGGTGAACCTCTGGTTTATTTTTAAATGTACATGGGATCAGTTAACTTTCTGGACATTGTTCTTTTCTTGGTTTCAAGTGTGTGATTATCTAATTTATGGACTACTAATAGTTGAACCCTTCTATCATGTTCTGATCATTCAGTGAATTCAGGTTTTGAACTGTTATTTAATTGCAATCCTCAAGTAGAGTGGTGTTTAGGTTTTACCTTAATTTTAAGAGCTTGTTTAAACAAATTATCCTTTTTTTCCTAATCCAACTATTTTATAATGATGCATTTGTAATGCTGTAGCCAATTTGACAATCAAGAACAGCAATTTGTTTATTTGTTTGCTTCACATGTTTTAGTTGCTTCGAGATGTTTGAGTTTAGTTTGAAAGAGTATAAATGAATGTTTCACCTTGAATTTGCCTTTGTTTACTACAACAATTGCATATTCTACATGCTTTACATTTTTTTTGCATTCTATTATGCTGACAAGAAGTTGTATTTATTAAGGAATATGCTAAGTTTAGTGGTAAGAGCTCAAAAGTCAAAGGAAATGCCCGCCAGACAGTCAATAACGACAGTAATAGTGGAGCTCGATCAATGAGGGGCCGACAAAAGGATGTACCAGAAAAAGAGGATAATAAACCGAACAAAGATGACATTCAGAAGCGCAAGGTAATAGTGGAAGCTGAAGCAAGAGAAGAAGGTGAAATTTCTGAATCAGAGGCAGAGACAAAGTATCGTCTGGACAAAGAGGAGAAGTGGCTGGAGTGGTGCTCTGAAGTTTTAGATGAGGAGCAGGATACTTTGAAGCGCCTGGATAGGCTGCAGAATACAAGTGTAAACCTCCCAAAGGAAAAGGTATCTGCTTTTCCTGTGGGCAATATGTTCTCAAACTGCTTTTCGACCTGAATCTTACCTTAATTTACTGTCTTTAGGTTCTTTCAAGAATTCGCAAGTATCTCCTGATAATTGGGGACAAAATTGGAGAAGTTGTCCGGCAACACAGTGAATCTTATAGGCAATCCCGTAAGTGTATATGTTCCCTTCTCCATTATCAGTCTCCAGACAAGACCCTCTGTCTTAACATTGTGCAGACAATTTTGAATGGCATATAGTTGGATCCCTTGATAGATCCTGTCTAACTTATTGTATTGATTGCAGGCATGACCATGAGGTTATGGAATTATGTTGCCACCTTTTCAAATATGTCTGGGGAGCAACTGCATGATCTCTATTTGAAACTTAGTCAAGACCAACTGGAAGGTGGAGTTGGCCCATCTCATGGTGGCAATTTTGCATCCGTTCCTCCCAATAAGGGAGGCAACTCAAATCAACTTCATCCTTCGAGAAACCAAAGGCCAAGTAGGTCTCTCCAGTACAATTCTGAGTCTTTCCATAATAATGAGAGCTCTGGAAGTTCTGAAGCCTGGAAGCGACGACGAAGAGCTGACCTAGATAATCAATTTGACACCCAGCCTTTGTATCAACCTCCAGTTATGACAAATGGTAATAGGTTGCAGGAATCTAGTAGTTCTGCAGGTATTCTTGGTTGGGGTCCAGTTGAAATGAGACGGTATGGTAATGAAAGGCCAAAACGTGGTGTTCATCCTAGTCATTTTTCTACTGGGCATGGACCTTTGCTGTAGCTGAAGGAAGTAGATGCGAACAACCTTGTCCGTTTTGGCATAACTGTTCCCAGTGAATTTCAGCTTCCATATAGTTACAAATGGAGGAACTCCATCGGAATTGAAATTCTTTTTTTCCATAACCAAAAGGAATAAAGAGGAAAACCGGACCTGGATCGCAGTTTTGAATTCTGTGCTTCAAAGGTAATGCCAGGACTCCAGAGTCGACGCGGGGAATTGTTAACAGCTACACTGAATATCCTTCTGACACCATCACAGCAAAACAAATACATGGTGGCTTGTGAACTGCCAAGAGGATTAATCGAGGAAGTTTTGTCGGTTCAGTTTTGTGATCCAATAGAAAGTTGGGGCCATTTAGAAAAGTTCATCTAAACAATGATCTATAGTTCAATCTCAATACATGTATTATGTTTTACATTGCAATATAATGAAATATGGTTCAGTTATCCACCTCCCTCTTGATGTGTTTTGTGCCTGTTTTGTTCGTTGATGTAATAGATAAAAGAAACACATGTTCTCATTTTGACAACAGTGGGGGTGCATAATAGGTGCTAGATTGTTTCAGTTTCTGTAAATAGAGGTGAAATATCTCTTTTGTATACGTGACGGAATTGTTGGATACTTGCATTGCTTCCATGTATGTACTTTTTCCTGAGGTATTGTGCTGAATGAGGTACGGTTATGTCAAACGGTAAGAATTAGGTGGGTGGTTATTTCAATGTCAAATAGTTGTTTGACACCACGGTCTATCATTTACATTTTGTCGTGTCATGATCTATATATGGTGGCATGGTGCAGGTTAGTAGGTGCTCAAATCCATTCTACAAGTCATTTGGATATGCGGAAGTTGAGGCCTACCTGGTTGACCCCACTCTGCTATTCAGATGCTTAGACTATCTCCAACAGAGCTGACCAAAACACAAGACCTATTTTACCATTTGGGTTACGCACAGTGAGAGAAGACAGCACCAAAAACAATCGAACTCCAACAGCGAACGCAAACAAACAGAGGC
>Ga0182004_10000013_pt1 | contig 55577 bp, 41 predicted proteins | sample Sormic07211540_1_FD_120479 | JGI IMG/M metagenome (GOLD analysis project Ga0182004, IMG submission 120479) | Endophyte microbial communities from Sorghum bicolor roots, Mead, Nebraska, USA - 072115-40_1 MetaG | ecosystem: Host-associated > Plants > Roots > Unclassified | place: USA: Nebraska...
GTGCGGCACCCGCTGAGGGTTTGGCTTTGGATTGCCAATTAGCTCGTGATCCATCAAGTGGGTGTATCGCCACAACGAGGACTAGCTTGTCGGGAAGCAAGTGAACCTCGGTAAAAAATCTTGAGTCATCTCTTGCCGAGGATTATCTATTGTGATTGTGATTTTGAGTGATTGGTTGGACATATCTCTACTCTACAATGTTGGTATAACCATCACTCTCCACTCCTTTACTCACTTATTTACCTTGCTAGTTGTTTAGCTTGTTGAGTTTACTTTTCTTGTTTAGGAGTGTAGCTAGCCTTCTCTTGTTGTGGTTTAGTGTTTAGCCTTGTACTAGATTGTATAGGTGGCTTGCATAGCTTAGTTGAGTTAGTGCTAGAATTGCTTCGCCTTTTGTTTTACTAATCAACTTGTCTAGTTGAGTTTGTAGAGATTTTTTAAATAGGCTATTCACCCCCCTCTAGCCATTTGGACCTTTCAAGAGTATTAAGACTTGCATTGCATAACCAGCCACGATTACTTTTCTTCTTTTTAAAAGGGAAATATTCACCAATAAGAACCCTCCAGTCAGATGTCATTGGGATTTCCTCTAGCCTCTGCCAAGATTAGTAAGCTGTGGCATTTCAAGAGCAGCAGCAGTTGCAGAAAATGCTTCTCGAAGTGATTTTATCATAGTAGTTAGAAAGAGATTTGGTTGGTAGTAGTTAGATGTATGACTAAATTAAAAAAAAGGGTTTTAGATGAGAAAAGTGTAATTTGCAGAGAGAGAGAGAGAGAGTTAGAAAGAGATTTGGTTGGTTAGAAATAATTCGGGATTTTCAATACAAAATTGTTTAGAAAGCTATTATATGAGATTATTAGAGAAGAACAAAATTTAAGTTTGATATAAAGTTTGGGGGTACGGTGTCGCATCGGATGTCACATGAGGTGTCGCATGGGATGTTCGGTTACTATAAAAAAATAAATTATAAATTCCATTAGTAAATTGCAAGACAACTTATGTTTACTGTAGCATTACGTTGTCGAGCCATAGACTAATTTGGCTTAAAGATTTTGTCTCCCAAAATAGTCACCAATCTGTGTAATTAATTATTTTTTAGGTCTATATTTAATACTACTCTATATATGTGTCCATGATAGGGGGTAAAGTTTTAGCGAGGAACCAAACAAATATCAAATTTCTGCAGATGTTCTTATATGCGTTTTTATTTCAGAAGACAGATGGAGTACGCCCGGAAGCAACATCTCACAGCCACGGCATAACACGCATCATGGGCTATAGCTCGGACGATCAGGCCCTGGTTAGCACAAACTTGGCCCTCCTACTGGCCCAAGTGGCGTCATCCGTAATAGGCCCAGTAAACCCCCATCTGGCGGACTGGTCTTGGACTTCGAGGCTGATGTTCGAGCCCGAGCTGGACAGATTTGGTTTCCTTGGCAATAAATATAATAGTATTTCCAACAGTCTCCGCATCCCCCAAAGCTTGCTGCAACGCCCCCGGACGCGCCGGACCCGGAATCCCGGATCCATCCCACCAATCCCGTCTCTGACTCCAAGCCGCCCCCGATGGGCCGCCGCCCCCGCCAGCGCCAGCGCCGCCGCCGTCACGCGTGGGCCGCGGCCGGGCAGGGCCCCGATCGCTTCTCCCACCTCACCGAGGACCTCCTCCGCAGCATCCTCAACTGCCTCCCGACCCGCTCCGCCGCCAGGCTCGCCGGCGTGTCCCGCCACTTCCGCCGCGAGGTCCCCCGGCTCCTCGAACGCGTTGACTCGCTCACCCTCCACGAGCCCCACTTCCCGGACCCTCTGCGGACCACCCCGCCGCTCCTCATCCGACGCCTCGCCCTCGCCCCGCACCGCGCCATCCCGCCCTCGTCTTTCCGCCCCATCATCGAGGACGCCGCCCTGCACGGCGTCTCCGAGGTCTCCTTCCGCCTCACCCGCCGCGCCCGGTTGCCCAAGAACGTGTTCACCGTGAAATCCCTCGTCGTGCTCGCGCTCGACACCTGCGCCGTGCCTCCGTGGTCCGACGTCAGCTGCCCCTGCCTCCGCACGCTCAGGCTCCACCGCGTCGCCATCCACCAGGAGAACATCAACAAAATCCTCGCCTCCGCGTCATTCCTCGATACGCTCGAGATGGTGTACTGCACGGGGCACGGCGCGAGCAAGGGCTGCACGGTGGAGTCGTCCTCCGTGAAGAACCTCGTGTTCAGGCCGACGCTGAAGCTGGAGGGGACCGTGATTAGAGCGTCGGGGCTCAGGGTGCTCACGCTGTACACGCGGAGTAGGGCGAAGAGTCTGGAGCTGGCCCCTGCTCCAGAGATCAGGAAGGTGTACCTGCACATCTCCAAACCAAATAGCATGGAGACCTCAATGGAGTCATTCAAGGTTAGGCCGTTCCTGGATGCTGCCGTGAAGCTGGAGTGCCTCACGCTCAGAGGCCAGGCCATGAAGGTGAGTTCGATCTCTTGCATCGTACGTTAACTTAACTGCTACTTGCTTGCTGGTTTGTGTTCTGTCATTGGGTAGCCACTATCAACAAGGACCCTCTTCATGATATGTTGACAGTGTTTTATGGAAGCATAAATTTGGTATTTATTGCATGACATCAGGGATAAGCAAAAGTTGGCAGTAGGCAACATTTTCGTTTGTAAAGTCTTCTGAGCATGTGCTTCGATAGCACAACCTGATGCTCAGATTAATCATAATTCATAAGAGTTCAGACCTTGGAATCAACTAGAATGTGCGTTAGGAAGGACAGAGCATTCAATCTTGAGCCTTAGAGTAGGATTGACATATCATAATTTCGTGGTTGCATGGAATTATCTAATGTAGAATTGATGCTTAACCCCCTCCTCCCCCAATTGGTAGAATCACCTGAGAGATCAAGTGCTCTGAGATTGCCTTAATCTGGTTAGCAATGCCAATTGCTCAGATCACTGGTTGGTTTTCATCTTAGACTGTTAGAAGAACATGTAATAGGGTGGCTCAAGATCAGTGGAACATGAGGTCAGTGCTGTTTGGGTTGACGTGGTGCCAGAATTCATCTGGTCAGTTGTTTATCATGCTCTGAGTGTTTCAGTTTAACAAAAAGCTGCCATTTACACACAAAAAAAACACAATGTTAATGACTCATGTGATTAATCGATGTCAATATGGCAAGAAAAGAATTAAACCTTATACGATGTTATGTACTCCATTCTAGGGAAACCAAAGGACTACAAGAGAATGGCTGGAGCATTAGTGTTTATGTGCCATCAACAACAATGGAAGAGCCATTGAGGCAAACATTTTAGTTCATCATTTCTTATGAGTTTGTGCTTGTCTGGGGTTCTGGGCAAAAACAGTGAACTATTTGTTTATATCGTGAAATTAAGAAAACATGCAACAAATATTGTTAAGGATCTTGCTTCTAGAAAGGAGAGGGCATTTAACTTTGAGCTTTAGAATACAGTTATATCTCCTAATTTCTTGGTTGCAATTTAGTATGATCTATTTATGCTAAATAGGTGCCAAAATGCATGATGCTGGTAAGCTAACATAATTCATTGTGATTTATTGGTATGGTAGAAGCTCAAAGTTTTAAGCAATGTGGATTCTGGCACAACAAAAAATAATGTAGCATATATGAAGTTTATAGCACACAGTACTTGTGAGTATGAGTTTAAGTCATATGTTGGATGTCTTGATATTATTGCAGGTATTGTCATATGAATATGAACAAAATCCTAAGTTGACGGTTATGTTTCAAGACTTGATGATTCTATCAGTGAGCTTGAATCTCTCAAGTGAACAAGAACTTGTTTTCCTGCTGAAGCTTCTTGAGAGCTGCCCTAACCTACAGAAATTCATTCTTTCGGTACCTAACGCCAGCTTTCTTATTCACATTAGAACCTTGTGTCATCTTAAGTTTCATCTTGTGGTTTATCACTAACACACCTTCCTTCTGTACTAGGCTGCTGAAACAGGCAATGGCAATGATTTGCCCCGTTTCACTGATCACAAGGATAGGCTGGCAAGTATATCTTGCCTGACTACCAGCTTGGTGCAGTTCAAGTTTCTTGGGTTCAAGCCTCAAGAATATCAAGAGGAACTGGTCGTTTATCTGCTAACCGTAGCAAAGCAACTGAAGAAGGTGGGGGTGGAGTTTGATAAGAGCCAATTAGCTGCCGTGAAACAGATTCTGTCAGTTAGGACATCTCCGATTGAGAGGATATCCACAAAGTACAAGAGAAACTACTACATGGAGTTGGAGTACTCCTGATAGAATTAGTATATACAGTATAGCTTTAAGGGTTTGAGCCTCTGATTGGCCATATTCGGCATAGCCGAATTTCATTACTTGACAGCAACGAAAGAGTGACCAATAATTGCTTTGGTGTTCATCAAATTTATCATACTTTTTATTGCTTCTTGTGTCATCGTGTGATCTCTGCAACAGTTCATACATTGGAACGTCTCACTACACAAACACTCGAACTACATACGTGCCGAACTTTCCGTAATGCCGTGGTTCGAAGTAATAACGGTCCCTGCTGCCAAGATACAAAAGGCGGAATCTTGTATAGTCACTAGGAAGCTCTGCCATAGACTGTGTTCTCGTATTTGCCGCTCCACCTGCACATTGTCGATGTCAAATGCGCTAGCTATCTAGGTATAGGATCCATGAGTGATGTGGGAGATTTGAGATGAATCACAGCCCACCTGTTGGAATCATCGGATGGGACCTGAAGCTCCCGCTCCGAACTGAACGGCTGGAACACACGGTCAATGTCCTCGTTCTTCACCTCCTCAAGCGTTGTCGGATTCCACTGCAGCATCATAGATATAGAAGTTAGAGAGAGAGAGAGAGAGAGAGAGAGAGAGAGCATGGCAGCGATATGCCGATATTCATATATTATTGAGCTAGGGAAAGGAAAGGAGAAAAGGAGGAAACCTTAGGGGCATTGTCTTTATCAATGCTGAGAGCTCTAATGCCCTGTCGTCAAATCAAATTGAAAATGTCAGTGACCAAGTTGAAAACTCATTTTTAAGGCAACGGCAGTTCATTGGTACGACCTCCATACCTCATAAACATCCCCATTAACAACAGACCGTAGTATATTCATTGTAAGCCTAAATTCCTTAGTCAAACATTCAGGCAAACTCTGTCTCCGACCTTCTCTGATCTGAAAGTTTTAAATCATCAAGGAAACTAGAGCTTAACTTCTGGAACGAAAACTCATATAGACCACTGTACTGCATAATTACATAAATCTAAAATAGTAGTTTTCAACAAAGCAGGTGGTCATGGAGGGGGCAGTAGTCTTGACCTTAGACAAGCAAAAACATAGAGGTTGACAGGATAAATTCCATTAGGTTAACAATAATGTGAGAGATCGTACCGATCTCAGGGTGATCTTCAGTGCAGTTGGAGATGATCTTCTCAGACCCTTCAGGACTGGAGCTATCCATTGGTTTCCATCTATGCTCGCTTCTGATTCCTACAGCGGCGAAATTAAAGTGTTTGATTAGTGATACACATATGCTGCAAAATAGAGAATTGCCTTGTTACAAAGAGATGGTTTGATTCTACAACAAAGGATGAAAACATCTTAGGTGCTGGAAAAAAATCGGTAGCTCATTATACCAGGTTTTAGTTTCGCTTTATTAATATACGTCAAGTCACTTTCAAATTATACCAGGTTTTCATTTGAAATCAGGATTGGGGTATGCAGCTCTTTTGCTGTTTTGCAGAAAAATGCCAACTTCAAGGTCAAGTGAACCATGGCATATTACAGAATGTTTAATAAATAGTAGCTAACACATCAGTTATCACCAATAGTATGAGAAACTGATGAAGATCTCACAGCATAAAGTGGGATGGCATGAATGTTGAATCCTTACAAATGCTTTTATGATGTCCTCAACAGTCTCTGCAGAGAAGCATTTGTTGATAATTGAAAGCCTATCAAAGCAAGATTGAGATATCAATGTCAGTATATTTTCAGTATATGCAGGATAATTATCATGTGTAGCAAGTTCTATCTTAAATAATCATCAGATTCAGTACTTGTTTAAAATACTATCTTCATCAGGTTGAACATCTGTTGAAAATTCTTCAATAACAGCTCTGACTGCAGACTCCTCACCAGTGTCCAAATCCAGTAGACGTTTTTCAAGTTCTTCCAATTTCTGCCATAAATATCACAAGTGCTTTGATTAGTAAAACTACAGGCAACCACTATCAACAAGCAGTCTGACAGTGTCTACTCCCAAGTCTCCATTATTTGCACATACAACTAAGTGGACATTGGTGCAGGAAAACAAATCGAAGTAGAAATGCTAGCTGCTGAATGTCTTACTTCGGAACTGACAAAATGAGTAGCAAGACCAGCAGAAATCATTTCCTTCGCATTCAGTCTAGCACCAGTTAAAGCCAGGTACTCGCCTAATAGTTCAAAATAAGAAAAATCGTCACGACTCATGAGATGCATCATAAATATATGTTGCACAGTCATATATTTGATTTTTGTTTATTAAAAAGAAACAGGACTCTACATTTGATTTGCAATTGCCATTTTTTTCATTATAATATTTCTGCAATCCAGCTCATGCATACTTTTTTATGTATGAAAATTTAAAATATAATACTTACCTAAATATCCAGGGAGCCGAGAATGGATGTAGGAAAAGCTACAATCTGTGTGCAATCCAACACTAGCCTCAGGAGTAGCAAAGATCTACCAAAAAGAAAAGGAGAAGATAAGCTGATCACTGTTAGAATCTCCAAAAGAATTCAGAACCACATTTAGAGGCAATCAAGTGGATAACCTTTCAATACTAAAAAACTTGATAACATAATGCTCATATACTGCTTACATAACAAGATCATATGGATAGGTGCACAAAAGTACATGTTTTATCATGAGAAATGCAATGAAGATAATACATGTACAAGAGTTAAGGTGGAATAGATTATAAATAATATAGGACTCAAAAGTGTATTCTTGGCACATACTGTTTTCTCTGTGACAACTGCAAACTTTAGTGGCGCAACCATAGCAGCACCACCACCCATGACAAGCCCATTAACAAGAGCAACCTACACAAACATAGGATAGTAGAGTTTCAGTACGTTATTTTCTTCAGAAAGATGAATGGTTCTCTGGCAATCATATACCGTGGTTTTCTTGTACGTATGAATGTGGTAGCAAAGCCAATACATTCTATACACAACCTCGAGGCAGGAATCATCTGCAAAAGCAGTATTTGTAGCTCCAATCCTAAGCAACATGATTTATTGTATACAAAATGCACATCATGGTAACAGAAATCAATTGAGCTAGTTAGAAATTGAAATGATTTGATGGCGATGTCATGCAATTGTTCGGCAATGTCCATACTTGATTTCCCTTCATAAAACATCTTTAGGTCCCCACCAGCAGAAAATGCACGTCCAGCGCCCTATTCAAAATCAAACATCAGTACAATTACTAGCGCCGAACGTTGGCAAAATACCATTTCATATTATAAGGGAAGGTACGCACCTTAAAGATGACTAATTTGGCGTTCTCATCCTTCTCCCATTTCTCCAGGAACTGCGCAAGGAGGTACACCTACAAGCAGAAACCACGCGCACACAATCGAACCACAAAGAAGCTTCTAGTACAAGAACCAGGAAATCGGGGCAAGGAGCCACACCACTCTGTCGGAGATGCCATTGAGCTGGCGCGGGCGGTTGAGAGTGATCACCCTCGCGCCCCCGGCCTCCTGTCCGAGGACCACCTGCACCAGCAGAGCACGGGTTAGCTGATCAAGCCCAATTGGGACGCAGCGGCAGGAGAAGGCAAGAGAGATTTGGTGTGCAATCAGTCAGCTGCATCGATCGGTGGTACCTCCTCAGGATTTGTTTGCTGCTGAGCCATGGTCGACTGAAGCTTGAGGTTCCTTAGCTCCTACGTGCGTATTGGTGTTGGCGACGCGAGGTGAGAAAGCTGAGAAGAATTTGTTGGCGGTGGAGGTGAATGGTGGACGGGGTGTTGGGGGTGTTTGGTGTGTGTGAGTAGGTCAGTGTGGTGGAGAGAGGAGGGTAGGTAGTGTGGAAGGATGTGAGCTCGCGAGTCGCAGATGGAGGCATGGAGCAGGTTTGCAGTAGCGGGGCGCCGGGGTAGGTGCGGCTTGGCCTCAGAAGTCGCATACTCGCAGTCGCAGGCTGGCAGCGGCAGTGCTCCTGCTCCTTTTTTTTCAGAAAAAAAAGGTACGGAGTATTTTCTTTTCTTTTCTTGAGACGATAGTCTAGGCTGATTTGAGTAATCCCATTTGACGTCAGCATTTTAGGCCTCATTTGAAACGCAGGATTCTCCAAACACAGGAACAGAGAAAACACAGGATTGAAGTTACACAAAACTTGTAATTCTGCAAGAATCTATACAAGCAAAGTTTCCATGAGATACAACCTTATTAGTTTTTCTCCAAAACTTCTATGTTTCCATGCATCCCCTGACAATCATAAAGAATTTTATAGGGTTCAATTTCTTTTTTTCCAAAGAGGTGTATAAAAAACTTTCCTATAGAATTGAAATCCTCTAAATTCCTATGTTTTCCAAAGAGGTGAAACGGAGCAAATCTTAGGTATACGGTTGCTGATTTGTGGTGAGTTGTAACTATAAGGTATGCTTTGAGATGGATACAAACTTTTCAAATAATCTCTTCATCACCGAAATGGCTCTTCATTCATCTCTTTAAGAACTGTCTCTTCATTCATCTCTTAAGGTTAGCAATTATTATCACAGTGGTCTAGTGATTACAAGAGCCTTGGTAGCACCTTTGGTCCTAGTTTCAACTTCCTGTGTGAGAGCAAATTTTCTAGGATGTAATGGTGTTGTGCTCACACTCACCCCCTACCACATGCAAACTCTACGATCTCTACCCCAGAAACCCTAATTCTATGAGCATCATCTACAAATATTGAGTCGACAAATTCTCGAGATTGATGAAGTCAGTACACAGAGAAAAGTAAAACCCTGCAGGGCTGGTAATAATGACAACACTCTGGGCCAGCGTGTTCATCTTTTATGGGTTCCCAGCCTAGCGTGTGACAGTCCATTTATGAAATCTTTTACCGTACATAAATTTTCTGGTGTTTTTCATCTTTCTGATCTGATAGATATAATTTAAAATAAATTTAATTGCTATTGTTCATAGCAGAAATTCAGTAACACTAGAGACAGTAGCAATTTTTTTTTAGGAATGTTTATACAGCATTCGCATAACTTCACGCAATCATTGTACATGTCTGGATTCTGAAACATTACAAACACAGCAAGTTACAGGGTTCAGGCATGGGGCGCAATCGTCCTGAACGAGGAGCAACTCATAGTTACAGGGAAAGTGGGACGGGGCCACAAATCACTTACAACAATTAAGTACACCGCTGAGGACGAGTACAGAGAATTTCATAGTTCGGAATTCAGACCAAGTTGTTTATGTTAAATATCTACACTCCCTCTGGTCATAACTTAACACATTTTATTTTGCATGATCCTCAATGGTATTTTTTACCACTATTTTTTCTAAAAATATATTCTTAAAATCCTACAGATATAAGAGATTTTGCAAGTATTTCGAATGCAGATCGACACATAGTTTCTGGGACCTAAATGACAAGTTTCTGGGACCAGGGGGAAGTACATAGTTAGTTTTCCTAGCCAACAAAGTTCAGAACAGCAGATGGACCTCGCGATTTAAAGAGGATAACGTGCAGGTCCCTCCATCCCATCTCTGATTCTCCATCATCCCCGGAAGCTATAATATTTGCTAATGAGCACCGATCTATCGTCTTTGTATATTAGTACTGCTCAGCTAACCTGTAGAAAGCACAATTTCGTTGGTGAGTTTGGTTTGCTTCCAACAAAACTAGGTACATCACAATGCTTATCAATACAGAATTGTTGCTCAATCCTCACAGCGGCTTTTAACAAGTTCATAAAACAAAGGCTGCTACTGAAGATGGAACACGCTGTAAGCTTACTAGTCCGAAACATATAGGGCCTGTTTGGTAGGCTGCACTAGTTAGGCCTATGGGGGGGACAGAATGGTCAGGCCAGATCTGTACAAGCTGAGGAGGTGCAACCATCTGTGTTTGGTTGTTGTGTTTCACGTTCATCAGAGCTTGGTTCACTGCAGCCCATTTTGTTTGGCTACATAAGCTGTGGGCCATACCTCAAACGTAACAGCTGAGCGGCCCTTTTTGGCCCAACTGATGCGAGCGCGAGCCAAGCCTGGAGAAACAAACTTCAATTCCGTTTCCCCGGGTGCAGGTTTTTGGCTGGTTTAAGCAGTGCCTGCCTGGCCCTTGAGGCTCTCGAGCCTAACAAACACGAGAAGCTGAAGCCAGTCAGACAGGCCCAGCACTCGTGCAGCCTACCAAACAGGCCTTTAGTAGATGGAACAAACACTAGTCAACACAACAAGTCTAATACAAAAGTACTCAAGTTTATATGTTTAGGTGCAAAGATATCTGAAAGGGCAATGAAAGTTTTGAACTTGAACCCATACCCTTTCTAAGTTTTAATCATTTCTACAGCTCTGAATTATGGCAAATGACTAGAGCCATTGAAGGGAAACACAGGGACCAAAGTTTACTTACGTTTCAAAATATGCTGTCTCCTGCGTGTTCTAGTGCGGCGCCGAGCAATGCAGAAAGCAAAAATGCATACAAGAAGGCCCAGCTCAAAAACTAGGGCCATTCTTAATCCTGCATTCACGTAAAAATTGAAACCACATCAAGGACGCGAATTGTATTCCTGTAACAGCAACAAGTAAATCTTACATAGTAATGGCCAGTACCTCTTATCTTCTGGACAAGGTCTTTGCTGTTGTTGTTCTGGATGTGGTCTTCCATAGCAATTGCATGTTTACCCATAAACTCGTTAGTATTAGCATCTAAATGTGTTACTGAGAGGTCGCTGCCACCATCAGCAGCCTCAGCAATATACTTTATATTTCTACACGTGTTCTGACAATGGATGCCACTTTCGTACTCATCACTTCCATCACAACAATCTATAGAACATACACAATCTGTCAACAGTTCTGATATCCACAAAGGAATAAATGCAGTGAATAGAAACTAGCTGCAGATGTTAGAAAAGACAGCTCAAAACTCAAAAGTAAAGAAAAAGTGAAAAAAAAACTTCCAAACTCTTGCAGTTAACTTCTTTAGTCTATAAACAAATAGCATACCACATATTTTATCATTCACAAACGAAGAGAACAACAGTCGAGGGGTATCTCCGATATTTCTGCAGTAAAACTTGCCTTCTGGACAAGCTGAAGTACCTACATAAAACAAATAATGTGAAAAATAGAATTACAATGGAAGATACCTTACACATCGATGTTAGCACCCCATAAAAGAAATGGCCACATTTCAGCAGTAGAATTTTCATCAGGCGAGGCAGCAAGGATTTAACAGATATGAACGCTACAACATATTGCATATTCAAATCTAGTATATCCCTGTTTTCATTTGGCTAAATCTGACATAGTCAAGTGTGTACAGGTACAGCAGGTCAGTAGCTTAGGCTCTGCTTAACAGTTCTCTGTCCATATGAGTAGCAAAGATCACATAGTTCTGCCTTTGCTGAATTCAGAAAACTCTAGCAGCATGAGTCGATCGACAAGAGAGAGATTTATATGAATTCTAGTGCCCAGTGCATTGTTAATTTATTGCCACCAGAACCAGATCTCACAGCAATGGGCGAAATCGTCCAGATCTTCCACAGTTCAACTCTCAATCCCCGGTCAAGTTCGGACAAATCCAGGAGAGATGGAGACAGAAACCTGGCTCATCGGTTCCATCGGCGCAGTCGCAGTAACCGTCGTTGAGCCGGCTCCTCGGAAAGGAGCCCGAGCCGTCTCTGCAGGCGATCACCTGCGTCGCGAAGTACGCCTCATCTGGGGAAACGACTCGGTGAGCAAGTCAGGAAACGAGGTGCGGAGGTAGGCGCGTGAGCGAGCGTCCCGTTCACCTTGGGGAGAAACGCCTACGAGCGGCGGCGCGGCGTTGGCGGCGCCGGCAAGGAGGAGGAGGCGGAGCAGGAGAGTGGCGGGAGCGGGGGAGACGATGCGACGACTCGGTCGTGGGGTCCACATCTGCGTTGCTGTGATTCCCGTCCCCAATTCGTCACTCCTGATCACAACATGAGTCCCTGCGAACTGGGTGGACGTCAGGATGATCTCACGCGTCCGTTTTAGATCAAGATTAACATCCCGTTTGCCATAAATTTTCAACCTCAAATTTTAGAATTAGGGATGTTTAGTTCCTTTTTTTCCAAAAAAAATTTGGGTTTTGATTCATCATTTTGTATGAAATTAAACACCATGTAATTTTTTTTTTGTGAAAAGGTGATTATTCTCGATTTTAGATTTTGGCCTCAAGAGACAAAAAAAAATCCAAAAATAGCCTCAAGAGGCTCTCATGAGGACAATAAATTATGCATTTTGGATGGAACTAAACATAACCCTGAAAATTTTGATATTTTGTATTTCATCACTACAAAGTAGTTGACATTTTGAATTTTGGATTCTATGGAGAACTAAACACCCCTTTAGTTTTAGCGATCCAAATACAGCTGGTTGGATGGTTAAGAATTTGAAACTAGAATTGGACCTCAATACCAAACCAAACGTTGCTCGCTATACTAGCAACATTTTATCTTCCATATGGAACCCTCCCTCTTTCGTATTGCTCAACATTCGAAAACCATCTTGATGCTCCTTCAATCACACACACCTTCGTCGCTGATGCTGGCTCTTCTTCACCTTCGACCTTTTTGTTCGTCGCCGCCGATCCTCTTCACCTTGGCGCTTCTATGCTCTTGGGTGAGACGCTCCTCTGCCCTAATGTTCCTTACTTCCTTTGTTCCGATGCATATCCTTAACATGCACCGTCACCTCCGACATCGCTCCACCACCGACCAACTTGTAGATGCAGACATCTTCTATGAAGTACATATATGGTAAATTTTTAGATATAATTACTATTTTCTTTCATCTTCTTTCTATAATTTTTAGAAGTGCATTTACATGTAGCTTCGCCTCTAAAGGCATCCCTTAAGTAGAATAAAAAATTAGAGACGGGTTTATTCCATCCTATCCCATCCCAAGCTAAAGACACACATGCTTAAATTCTCACTCCCAACTTTCTCTCTATGTCGAGGCTATGGATGCAGGATGATCCTATATGGAACGTGTATGCACGCTTCCAGAATGAACGACAACAAATTTAGACCTTGTTTAGATGTTGTCGGATTCACTTCAATCTATATGTGTTGGTGTGGATTGGGGTAAAATTTAGTTCAAGTTCCAATCCAATCCACTTCAACACATGTGGATTGATGTGAATCCGACTACATCCAAACAAAGCCTTAGCTTTATACTTTCATTGCCGATTAAAACTTACTAATGGCATTTTTGAGTTGAGTTTTTCCTAACTGGTCTGGTCCACATCTAGAATGTGAAAGCCTCCGTTGGCCAAGCCCAGGTGATGCAAAGGTATGGTTGTTTAGATGTCTGCGTGTGGAGCACCTACACATAGGGAGTAGTCCTTCCATAGTATGGAGTGAAGCCTAAAAAGTATTTGAGAAATGGGCATCAGTGCTCCGATAATTGTGGTATACGGCATCACTTCATTGCACAAAATAAAAAAATGACCACTCTTGTACCCTATTTTTTCCACACCTGACATAATTTTTCTCTCCTCATCTTTAGAGCATCACGTCTGAATTGCTTCGTTTTCTTTTTTTTCTAGCCCCACTCAGAATAGGCAATACTTGCTGCAGTGTTGAGAATGATGTCTAAACATTATCTCTCTATTTTTTTTAAAAAAAAATATAGTTTTCCCTCTGCTACATCTAGCAGCGCAACTAATGTTTGTAAAACTATCTCTCTATTTTGGACATCACTTTGGACTTACATTGCGGAAGGCCTTGACTCATCGTGTTTGTGTGCTCCCTATGTATATCCAACTCAAAGGGGAAAAACACAGGAGCGTCACTTGGGAAGAAAAAAGCCATTTTGTTCTAGGTAGGTTTCCTTTATTTATTAGCCAGAAAATTGAAGTTTTCAACATTTTCGCTGGACTGAAAAGCAATGGCTGAAAATACTGTTCGCTGATTTATTGTAAGAGAAAAAAACTGTTAACTGACAGAAAAATATGGTTAATAAGACAAATGAACAGGCTCAACTGATTATTCTAGCATTCAAACAGGTATCAGATCAGTCGAATCTGAGCAGCCATGCCTTCAAATACCTCTACAGCAAAACAAAAAAAAAATCATGAACACCACGCGTATGGTCCATGACATCTTCTGCAGTTAGTTCCCCACCTAAAAAAATTTCACCCATCGCATCAAATATTTAGACACATGCATAAAGTATTAAATATAGATAAAAATAAACTAATTATACAGTTTGGTTGGTAATCACGAGATAAATCTTTTAAGTCTAGTTAATTCATGATTAGCCTTAGGCCTTGTTTGGATGTAGTCGGATTCACATCAATCCACATGTGTTGAGGTGGATTGGAGTAGAATTTGAACTAAATTCCACCCTAAGGGCACTCACAGTGCAGACTCTATCATAGAGTCTAAAATTATTTATTACATCGAACAATATGGACTTGGAGTCTAAATAAGACTTGGAGTCTTATTTTTTCTACTTCTTTCTTCAATAAATATACTGCCACATCAGCAAAATACCATAAATAATATGTAATTAAGTGTCTTGGACTCTGTGATAGAGTCTTGCATTGTGAGTGCCCTAATACACACCAACACACATAGATTGAAGTGAATCTGACAACATCCAAACAGGACCTTAAGTGCTACAGTAACCTACATGTGCTGATGATAGATTAATTAGGCTTAATAAATTTGTCTGGTAGTTTTCAAACAAGTTATGTAATTAGTTTTTTTATTAGTATCTGAACAACCTTTTTGACATCCTATCAAATATCCAATCTAACACCCAAAATTTTTTTACTTCCCATAACAAGGTTTCAGGTAAAAGATGTCTAGAAGCGCAGATTGACTGATCAGCCTTTGGAGGCGCAGCTCGAGTTCCATGCTGACATCGACTTCTTCCACGCCCTTGGAAGGTTCCACGGGGTCTGGGGACAGTGAAGGCAGTGACCGTTCCATATGGGCTGGCCCTTTCTCTGTCGCAGTTCGACACTCGTGGCGTGTCGTCCAGTCACGATGCAGGCTGGCCCCGCATTGCTTACGTATGACGATGACATCACGCGTACAGCATACGCATCCGATCTTGGAGTACGCACTTTTGTGGACGCCCAGATCGACGTGGCAACCATGTTGCCATCGGTTGTCCAAAAGTCAGCCTTGAGGAACGCCGTCCGTCAGGTTTGGGACTTGCCACATGGAAGCAGTACGTACAAAAAATGTTGCAGTCTCGCAATGTATAATACGACTTCTATTCTGAAACCAACACTCTTTTGTGCTTGCGCCGGGTTGCTCTTAGGAATTTCCAGACAGATTGGTTGCTACTTCCGCTAGATAACTCTTCGGCTGAGATAAAGAACGTCACAATATCGTATTGACACTTTTTGGTCTTTTGGCACCATCTGTTTACTTCCATCCCAAAATCTAAAATTTTTCAATATTTATTATCACATCAAATCTTTAGACACATACATAGAGTATTAAATATAAACGAAAATGAAAACTAATTGCACAGTTTGGTCGGAATTTACGAAACGAATCTTTTGAGCCTAATTAATTCATGGTTAGACAATAATTACCACAAACAAACGAAAGTGCTATAGTGTCGCGAAATTTTTCTCTCGAGGAACTAAACACGGCATAAATGGCATAACGAATCTAGAAATTAATAGAAGAAGAGGATCTTCAACCTTTGAAGCCTCTCCTTCCTCTTTGTCATGTCTATAAAATTTAAGAGGGGTTTCATTATCGCGAAAGTAGTAGGGCCCAATGGTAGACCCACTTCTGTTGGTATTATTTTTGCGAAGAACCATGTTTGTTTGTTCGTTTGAGCTTATCAGCCGAATCTGCTAGTCATTCAACAATGTTTTTCTCTCATAATAAACTAGCCAACAGTACTTTCTGTCATGGCTTATCAGCCAAACGAATAAGGCGATGGTTCACTATATATTGCGAAAATGTGACATGTAAAAAGATGGGTATGGGATTGTCACAATCCCGGTTAGAGATTGTTAAAAGTCCCTTTCACATGCCGATTTGGATTGGCAACGGATTTCCAACGGGACCTCAGTCCCTTACGCAGTTTGGTTATGGTGGAAAAAAGGTGATTAAAATTTAGCATGGTGATTAAAATACATGACTTTAGAATGGATGTAGTATTAGCACTGTGTGGCCTCAGACAAACATTTTGTATTTTTGAGCTCTTTTTTTCTTGAATACACAAAAGATTTATATATCATTGTATTAAGGCCTTTTTTAGTTCACAAGATACTGTAGCACATTTGCAACTATAGTAATTATTGTCCAATTATAGACTAATTAGGTTTAAAAGATCCGTCTCGCAAAATACGTGCAAACTATGCAATTGGTTATTTTTAATCTATATTTAATGTTTCATGCATATGTCCAAACATTTGATGTGATAGGGCGAAAAGTTTTTGATGAGAACTAAATAGAGCCTAAGTAGAAGAGTTTAAGCAAACGTACAATGCGCTTCTATGGAGTGCTGAATGAGGTCAACCTAACATAGCTATAACTGGGTCATCCCAGCAAAAGACCTCTTGTTTCGATATTACATAAAAGGAATAACCAATGCCGATGAAACGGTGCGACCTAGGAGGTGTGTCTTCGCGGCTACCTAGACGAGTCCTTTCCAACGGCTAGAAAGAGCTTGTCAAAGGCCTCCAGCTCTAAATGTTGGAATTACTCAAATGGTAAATTAACAAATCTGCTAATTGAGAGAGCGTGATAGTGAGTTTAGGAGGTGTTTGATTGAGGTTGTTAAAGTTCAATAGATACTATAGCATTTTCGTTTTATTTAGGCTCTGTTTGGCTCCCCTTGCTAAATTTTAGCTAGCTAAACTTTAGTCACTTTAGTAGCTAAAGTTCCAAACACATTGACTAAAAGGAGCTAAAATAATTTAGTTCCATTAGTCACTTAAGAGTAGCTAAAATAATTTTAGCTGGCTAAAATTTAGCAAGAGGAAGCAAACGGGACCTTAGTATTTATTGTTCAATCATGGATAAGCTTAACTCGCTGTGTATGTATTCGGATATTTAATATGATAGGAGTTAAAATTTAACTCGCGAAAGAAGATGCAGGGTGAGTGGGTGAGGACGAGACGTGGCCAAACTAGCCACAACTCTGCGACTGCGACTGCGACTGCAACTACTTTTTTCAGAGCATCTTCCATTACAATGATGTTTTTGGTTGGCCTCCCGCGTTGCCTTTTCCCTCAAGAATTGAGACGCCTTTGGCGCACCCAGTGTCCACGTTTCGTCAATTGGCACGAGAAAAATTTAACTACAAAACTGAATGACCGGACGCATGAGCCGACTAGGCAAACCACCACCAATTTAAGCCGCCCCCCTGTGGCTTAATAACAACTTGAAAAGAGTGTTTAGCCACGCATCGACAACCGGAGGACGCAAGCGCACGAGAGAGATGGTTGCCAATTCACATTCTGCGTGCTTTATATACTCATCAATCACATGTCATCAGCCCTCCCTCATCTCCAGTTTGCACCAACTCAAATAGCGCAGCCACAGCTTCCTCCTAACAAGAAGGCGCACTCTCGTGCTTGTGCGTGTCGTCTCATGCTCTGGCCACACACGAGCAGGTCTGCCGGTACGGTGTGCGCAAGGCATGAACACGTACATGTCTCTCTCCTTGGAGAGCAGCAGCAGCACCACCACCAGCAGCGTGGTCCGCGACGTCGCCACGCCCGCGCCTCTGTCCAGCGGTGCCAGTGCCTCGTCGTATCCACGGGCGGGCGCGGGCATGGGCATGGGCACGTCGCTCTCCCTGGCCAGCGCCGCGGCGGCGGCGCACGGGCACGGACAGTACCTCCCCCTCAACGAGGATGACTCCCTGGAGATGGTCCTCTTCGACGTGCTCCGCGAGGCATCCGGCTCCGCTGCGGCGCCCACCACCTACCAGCCGCCGGCCTCGTCGTTGCCTACGCTGAAGAAGGCGCTCGCTTCCGGCGCCGCCGCGCGCAAGGGCGGCGGCGGCGGCGTCGGTTGCAGCAGCAGGGCAGCGCACGCGCCGAAGGCGGCCACAACGGGGCGGCACTACCGCGGGGTGAGGCGGCGGCCGTGGGGCAAGTACGCCGCGGAGATCCGTGACCCCGCGCGGCACGGGGCGCGGCTCTGGCTCGGCACCTTCGCCACGGCCGAGGAGGCCGCCGCGGCGTACGACCGCGCCGCGTTCCGCATGCGGGGCGCCAAGGCGCTGCTCAACTTCCCGCCGGCGGTCGCGGGCTGCGGGAACGCCGCAACCGCCACGGCGGAGCAGGCTGCTGGGGTGACGGAAGCCAAGTGAACGGCGAATGCGATCTCAAAGAAAACAACGGATCATTGGCAGCTGATGAGTGATATTAGTCAGTCAGTCCGTTGACCAGAGTGGCATGGTAGCGATCGGCCGATCGCTCTTCTCGTTGTATGTGAGGACATGCCTTGAACTGTGACGGGTTGAATTTGAGGGGATAAGATAGCCAAACAACTCCAATGTTTCTTTTTTTGTATTTTGAGATCCTTCAACATTTGGTTTGGGGGCGAACGTGCACGATCTTATTTTTGGATATATTTATTAATCGAGAATGAATATATACATAGGTCAAGATGAAAACACGAATGCTTAGTTTAATGAAGATTTCTCAGTGTTAACAAATGATGAGTACAGAATCAGCTAATCAAACACCACGAAATGGTTGCATTCTAACCAAGATTTCAGAAACCGGATTCCAATAGGATGCAATGCCAACTAAACACGCATGTTGGGGTTCCTAATTCCTTACCCTGAATGTCCGCTCACGGATAATTTGGTGCGTCGAGAAAGAAACATCTGACGTGATGCCTCGAGATAACCGGTGGTCATCTGGAACTTGGGGAGGACAACAGAGATGTTACCCGATCCACGAACCAAGATTGAGGTCTTGTTTAGTTCACCCAAAAAAAAAAACTTTTAAAGATTTCTCGTCACATTGAATCTTAGGGCATATGCATGAAGTATTAGATATAGACGAAAACAAAAACTAATTGCACAGTTTGTCTGTAAATCACGAGACGAATCTTTTAAGACTAATTAGTCTATAATTGGATAATATTTGTCAAATAAAAACGAAAATGCTACAGTACCAAAATCCAAAATCTTTTCGAAAAACTAAACAAGGCCTCAGTCCATTGCCCGTGTAACTGTGGCAACTTGCAAACCAAAACAAAAATTAAAAATACATTTTTTTATAGAACATTCGACGTCCATGACTCACTGTCTGCGTGACCTCAGGAGTGACGTCATCGTACCACTGGCAACGTGGGAATGCATGCTTCACCCACTTTGACAGGATTTTCTTTAAAATCTTTGACAGGAAATTTCAGTCCTACCAGTTTCCACCTCCCCATTGCCCAACATCCATATAATAACGACATGCAGACTATTACATCAGAATTCATCACCAAATTTCATGGGGGTATTTATTAGAGGATTTACCTCTCCATTTGTCAGCACAACAAAATCTTGATATGCGCTTTATTAAGAGAACTCCAGCAGCACAGCAAAACCTCGATATGCGCTTTATTAAGAGCAACTGCATCAGGGCCCTTGCCACCGCAGAGCAGAAGCTGTACAGTCTGCCTTGCCACCGCAGAAATCTTGTTCATAAAGAGTCCCACTATGCCATCTAGTCACACTCCCTGACTCCTGTTCCACCCAGGAAATTCTAACCGTAGAAGAGTCTGCACCAACCGGATGACCATCAGACCATGGCATTTAATGCACCAGAGCACATGCCTGAAATCTGTTTACGATACCATGATGTTGACCTGATACCACTTCAGAACTGGAAGCTTAAAAATAACCAGTTGCTTGTTGCCTTGCTACTCCAGTTGTGGATGAATCGCATGCATGAAACCCTGACCACATTGGTAGAACAAAAGATTCCTTAGCTTTTATTCCACCAATTTCCGGCATGCAGTGTTTTGATGTCTATCCATATAAAGCACTGTTAAAGCTGCGATCATGCTAGGAGATAGGAAGTTTGATGACAAGCCTGAGTCACCAATCTCTTCCCTTAATAAAGTATCCCGTTTCTTGATGGGTTCATAAAGAACCTTGAATACTTGGTCAGCTGATTCAATTTGAATCTGGCGGATTTGATCATTGGAAATAACCTCACTGGTTCAATCAAATGGGATAGATACCATGAGGTCCAATTCACATCGTAAAATGAAAATAAAATATTGCTAAAGAACTGGAAACACAATGTGACTACTGAAAACACAGAAGATGCAATTGTAGTAACAAGTCAAGGAGCTGAGACACCTGAATGTATGACAGGCCTATAGGCTATTGATGCCAATATTATCTTTGAAAATTTACTACTCGAGAAAATTGGTTCTGTAGCACGATAGAACATCATTTTCAGAAAATATCACTAAAAGATCTCCATCACATCAAATATCACCCAAAGAAAATACTAATCAGGAGACCTTTTCATGTTATTTTCTAAAAATGATGTTCTTTTGATGCTACAAAACCATTTTCTCCTTATTGATCTATACCCATTCATAATCAAAACCTGATCAACTATCAAAATTGGTGCTCTGCCATTTCTAATGGTTCACACTACGACATTACAAGCGGTAGGGAGCAAAACCTGTTTGTTCTATGACATGACTTATAAAAAAAAGATGGTTTAAGAAAAATAGTTCTGACATACAAAAAAATGGAAACTATAATCACTCCAATAAGAAAGCTTAACAAAAGGTAACATACCTATTGCTATTCATTTTCATAATCAATTGGGCCATAATTAATGTCAAATCCCATATTAACTTCGTAGCAAAGAACCAGAAAAAAATTATGATTCCTATCCCACATTTGTATCCTTCTATAATAGGTGGTACTCTAAGTTAGACCATGGGTGCAGAAAAGAAGGCAAAGCAACCCTCAAAATCTCAACATCTAAATATTGCATATTCCAATTCACCAGAGGAAGTGCATATCAATAGATTCAGCAACTTTAATGAGCAATTCAGTGAAGGCCCTTGATTGTGATTATTTTGGATGGAAAGATGCTCCTCTCGTACCTCTAGAAAAAAATTGTGTAGGTTAGAAACATGTTACCTTAATTTTGCAGCTAGATTCTTAGCTGTACAAGCCCGAAAAAGGATCTCAGGCACAACAGGAGAATTCAAGAGAATGTTGGGCAGAGAAATAAAGTTTATCTTTTTCCTCAAGTGGATAAAGCATTCTGTGATGAAATGAGCTTGGTAAGCTACCACACAGGGTAGTCTTGCTAGCATTAGTTCCATAACAGCTGTACCTGAAGTACATAATGCTACTCTACTAGCCTGCAAAAGGAAGCATTACCTTCTTAGTTCACTCAAGGAAATTTGCAGTAGCATCTAGCAATTAACTGCAACAACGAAGTTACGTGATGACAGTATGCACAGAGCAGACCTGGCTGCTTAAGTTACAGACACTATAAGTAAAACCGCGAACCAGGAATTTCTCATTAGCTCTATTTGTTATACTTTACTTGATTGGGTCGAGATGTAACAGATGCTAATAAGGATGAGATAATCTATAATCATACCAACATGTGTACTCCACACATCTCAAGTAGGTCCAAACTAATTGATTGTGATATACTATCTGTCCGGTTGGGTTCCAACTTCCAAGAGCTATTACTCAATCACAGCATGTGTATCTTTGAATATGTTGCAATTAACAAACCAATGATCTAACTGGTTGTAGAAAATACACATCTACTTAATTGACAAAGATTCAGGATAATGTGCTAGCCTTCTGTCCACATTGACAGAAGTAACCACTATCCATGACATGTCACTGTTCTCAGAGAGACACTGATAATAACCAGCTCTACAACTATAATTAGTTTGCTGACATAAATTGACAAAAGATTCAGGTGCCATTTTGGAATCGAACGACACATCTTCCCCTACTCATAAAAGGGAAGCTGTGTTAGAATGGTAATCTAGCAAGAATACCAGGTAGAGCCTTGTTCTCGACAATCAACGCTCAAGCACCCCATTGAAACCGCATACCATCACAGTGACAAAACACAAGGGTTGTCTCTTGTATAGAAAGAGGTTGACCTGTATATTACTTTCTGTTGTTATACTTTCTTGTGATCCAGGATTCCAGTGTCAAAATGTAGCATCTGATCTTAATAACAGAATTATTTCATAAATCACCTAAGACAAAATGGACAGAAGCATGCATAATCCACTAACTGCACTAATCAACAGTTGTCTAAATTTCTCTTTAATTTTATTCTTTTATTCCTGTGCAGCCAATAGAAATGAAACATGAAGCTTTTTGAGAATGACTGTGATAATCCAGAATTCAACTGTTAGGAAGGTATGGTTATTGGAAAGATATTCACGTCAAACAAAAAATAAAGGATAAAAACTATGTGAAATATCGTCAGAATGAAATGGAGCTTGAGAATTAAACTTCAGACGTGAGCTCACACTGAATGCATCGTATCTTTCCTTAAGCGATCCCCCGGGTATCAACACCACTGGAAAAGGTCCTGACTGAACAACCTTTTCAATATAGGTCCTCACATCTCGATGTGGAGCAACTGGGATGACTAGTGATAGTTCATTAAATGTTTGTCTTAAGTTCTGCACAGTATGCAAAAAGATAGGAAGCATTCGAACTACCTCCTGCATCCTACTTCCAGGCAACATGGTTATGATTGTGGCACCTAGCAAGGGTGTATTTTTCATTAGAAAGCAGGCATTATTAATGAATGCATTAAGACTAAGAAACATCGATACAACTCCATGGAGATGAATACATACTGAGATGATATGAACCATTATTGATGAATGCATTATTCAATGGTTTTTGCGTCACTCAAAATATAATAATATTATATATATATCATGTTTGCACATAGAACATATAGCTGACTATCATCACTTTTGAATCCACAGTAGCATGAGTTGAAATAAATGGAGGCTTCATGATGGATATAATAATATTATATATATATCATGTTTGCACATAGAACATATAGCTGACTATCATCACTTTTGAATCCACAGTAGCATGAGTTGAAATAAATGGAGGCTTCATGATGGAATATGTACTTTATTTTTTCACATTTAGTTATATCTTTCACAGTTGAGGTTGAAAATTAATATAAATGTGACCCGCAAGATGTCTAGCTGATTGGAAAGCAGTACCAAACAAGTTATTTGGAACTGGCTCCAAAAACAGAACAATTCACAATGATTGCTCCCACAGAACAAATTTAAATAAAAATTTAGCCTTGAACTTTAATCGAATTGATCAAGCTGCAATACCAACAAAATGGATTTTAATAGCTAAACAGCCTAGCACTAACTGTAGAAAGTAAGTGTGCATGCGATTACTGGCAATTAGAAACAGCAAGAGTAGTTTACATATTTGAAGTTGCATCATTATCGGACAGCAAGCTTCAGATTAGCTACTGGAAAACAGTGTGTAGTTCCTTCCAAGGTAGTAAGATTTAATTCCAAAAGACACTTCAGAAAGAACATATATGGTGCACTAATCTGATAAGTATGAGAGAAAAACAAAAGGCAGAAGGTATCCATTGACACTTACAATCTAGGATCTTGTGCATGTAAAAAGTAGTGGCAAACAAATCATGTCTATGATTACCTGGAGACAGCCCATGTTCCAGTTGGAAAGCTTCACAACTTCTCTGATACTTGGACTCGTCAGAGGACAATTCTGGTCCCTATATTTTTTTCCAGATGAGTTAAATTGTAAGTAAAAAAAGCAGTGATCCCAGGAGAGCTACAATGGATTGATCGAGTCTTGACAACTCAATTACATGATATAAACATTTCCAGTTTACAAGATCAAAATGTTGTATTTGCAATGAAATAATTTGATCCCTCGCAAATGACAAAAAATACAATATTCAGTAGTTACTGCGTATCAACGGTACATTCGATGAGCACTAATACACGACACACAGGCTTTGCACCCTCTCATCTTTAAAGCTATATTTTACCCTCAATTCACTGTAAGCCATATGACTGCATGTGACTTTCTCGGCTTAATACAAGGTCTTTATGCAAGAAAATTTTAACTGGCTACATGGAGAGAGATAAGGTATGAAAAGTGTTTGGGAAAAGATGAAAGAAAGATTTGGATAGAAAAACTTTGAATTGAATAATTCTTTAGGTTAATGGCATTGATGGCTTGATGCTGAGCTAAAGTTACACAGGTCTAACCATGTTTAGGCCAATCGCATCATCCAATAAGGGGTGGCCCACATAAGTAGCAGGCAACCCATTTAATCTGCATATTTCTTCCTCAAACGGAAGAATACAAAACATGTGGTCCACAAAATTATGCAACTTTGAGAGCCTGCTTTCACCACCTTTCCAGGCCCAGAATGATGGCGAAACATAATGAATATGCAGAGGATTTTGAACCTTCTGATTGCTTCTGCCTGGGCAACAGAAAAAATCTATTTCATATTTGCTGATGAATGAAATAATCAAGAGAAATGCTTCCATTAACACCCTTACATTTCAATTGCTTCAACAGTCGAAAAGAAAACCCCTTTGAATCAACTGTAACCACAGCATGAGGTTGAAATAACATAGCCGCATTTGCAGTATCCTCAATTTTCCTCTGCAGAATCAAAGTGAGTACAATTAATGTCAAGTGCAATGCAACATATGAACAGAAAGCAAAGGAGCACACACATATGTAGTACCTTGATACTATATATGTGCGGCAGCAGCTCCCACATGCCCATAATGGCAATTTCTTCCATAGGAAAAAGTGATTGCAAACCTTCCTTGCACATTAATGCACTACATTGACAAAAGAGTATGTACAATGGGGAAAGAAATGAAAGACCATATTTGAACAAAAACAAATGATAGGATCCACGTTCCAACTTGAAACTGGGATTGGATCAAATTGCAGATGGAGAAGCTAAACGATGCAATTATGCTGAAGAGATCATTTCATGGGTACAGGGAGCACATGATAATTTCACACTTCGCCTTCAGATATAAGAATACAGAAGATACCTAATTACAAAAATGACCTTATGAAATTTTATCAGGAAGTATGTGCATATATAAATGAGATCAGAAATTGAAGAATGATGTAAACTCAACAATAAATCTTTCTTATGATGGAGAAAAGGAAAAGAAACACAAGTTCGAATGTATGATGTTGCCTTTGATTTATTTGTGTCTTCTAATGTTCTTCATTCTCCTCTTCTAGAGAGAACAAAATGAACAAATGTTCGCTTTTCTCAAGCAAGGAGTTACACAAGTAAAGAAACCAAACCATTTGGGCCGATAGAATCAGGAAGAATGGTGACCTCATCCTAGTATCCTTAATGTGCTGAGCCTCAAAGAAATATTGTCTCAACGAGTACCACATGTCAGTATAACGTTTAACAAGAATAAATGAGAATTCAACATATTTATCCCTGCCTGAAAATTAATTAAAATGTTGCACACCTCTTATCCTGACGTTTTTCATTCACCTCTGCAAGTTTCTACGTTTCAAGTGGGAATGGATGCAACCAAACTCTATAGGCTATCCAAAAACTAGTAGTGTTTGGTTTGAGGAATGGGCTAGTCCATCATCTTCTCCTTACCTTTTTTGTTTGGTTTGTGGAATGGAATGGGTTGAAGCATCATCACCTCATTCCTTACGAGCTAATAATTAGTACTAGTGTGAGGAATGGAGTCATTCCACCAAATTTGAGGAATGGACTCACAAATCACAATGCATCACCTCCTCTAGAATGGTTTGATTCCTCAAACCAAGCACCCTATAAATGTCGCTTCTACCTTCGTTCTACTCAATAATATGGATTGTATAGCATTTATTTGACCGCAACCACAATAGCCACAATTGTTAGATGACCCCCAACGGTGCATAGGTGTGCATTGCACCAATGTGCATTGACATGAGAAATCAAATGTGTTATGTGAACCTCGGTAAAACTTCGGGAGTACTCGGTATCTAAGAACTCGAGTTTGACGTCCTAAATCTTCGACGGTACGAGGTATTGAACCAAAAGACGGACGAGGGAGAGCACATACCCGCCAACGCCAGCGAAGCGGACGGGCACAGGGGACAGCGCCCTCAGAGACGCCATGAGTCGGGAAGCGAGCGAGTCGCCAGATACCTCGCCAGCGACCACGAACACCCTGAGCTCCCCATCGCGAGCGGCAGCGTCCACAACCCTACCGTATGAGAGCGCGCGCGCGAGGGGTCTAGGCGGCCGCGCTCGCCGACGCCCCTCGGCTGCGATCCATCGCAGTAGCATCGGCCGCGTCAGAAGAAAGCGGCGCCGGACGGAGCGGAGAATGGAGAGTCGAAGCCTGGGTGGGCGACTGGGCGAAGAGCCAAGCCCAACACAAGTCTCGGCCTACCCAGCCGCGGGGGGTCTGGCGTGGGCCTTGCGCACACGTCATCTGAAAACCCGAATAAAACCCTCGAGCTGCTGCGGCGCGTGGGCTTTCCGCTCCCGACAGCGCAAAATATCACGATCCGCCCTTCCCAGACGCCGCCGCCGCCGCCGCGAACGAGATGGCGGCAGCCCTTTTGCTTCGCGGTCTCCGCTCATCGGCGAGCCGGGCACATATCCACTCTCTTTCCCACGCCTCCTCCCCGTCGGCTCTGGGGTCTTCCCTTCTACGCCGCCTCTACTCCTCTGCGGCGGCGTCAACCGCCGCCTCGCCTGCTTTCACGCCCGCCGGCGTCATGGACCCGTCCCGCATCCGCAACGTGGCAGTGATAGCCCACGTCGACCATGGGAAGACGACGCTCATGGATCGGCTTCTGCGACAGTGCGGGGCCGATATCCCCCACGAGCGCGCCATGGATTCCATCAGCCTTGAGCGCGAGCGCGGCATCACCATTGCCTCCAAGGTAGGTAACACAACTCGCAGGGCTCGTGCTTGCATGCGTGGTTAGTGAAGCTGGAGCTGGGATTCTTATCCTACTACCATTTCGTTAGGCAAGTTGCTTGCATCACCGCAATGATCTTAACATAATCCGCTTCAGAGGCCATTTTCAAATTTTGGTTTCTGTGTCCCATAATTTTGACATGCACTCCTGAGTCCTGAGTAACACTTCGACCTTTGATTGACTTCGTTGTGTTTGAATTCCAATTGGTCAGATGATGGATGTCAGCTTGTCACGAGTCACGACTGATTCAACTACTGTTTTGAAGTGTATACTGTGCTTGATGACTCATGTGATTCATTTCTACCAATTTACAAATACCTTATGCCCATTTCCATGAAAAACGAATGTAGCATTTGGCCCAATACTCTCTATTCAACATTACCCACACCCTCATGCATCATTGCAGTGATCACTTAATCCTCCCTTTTTTCGTTTGATAGCGTGAGTGGACTTTGTTAGAAATTTAGAACTTTCTTATGATATGTAGTAAGTATATCATTTATTATATGCTAGGCTACTTGTCTTCATGCAGCAAATATGAAATCCGATATGACATCGATTCACATTCTATAATCAAGGGTGACAAGTCAGTGTGACAGTGCAGCATAAAGAATTGTTAAGTTTCTATTGGAAACCACTACACTGTGTATAGAAGATTTTTGCGTAGATCATTTCTGATTCATTATTCCTCCCATGATTAACTTGCCATCTAATTTCTCTTGTTAATGTGCACACAACATATCATTTTAAATTTGTATACCTAAATTTAGTCTTTATTACCCTGCTTGTTAGAGATTTAGAGCTGAAATGACACAAAAACTGTGATGTTATCAGCACTTCAATCACAAGGGTCTCATAATTAAAATAGTAACGATCTCAAAAAGAATAATTAAAATAGTAATTAGGTATTTATCTGATATTAGGCTGTATATAGAATAGGATCTACTAACTGCTCCTTTGCATGTGGATGCTACTTAACTTGCTACTGACTGTAGGCTCAGAACATTCGTACATGATCTTGAAGTAATTGATTAACAACCATCATGCGACACTTCAATTATGTGTCTAGTAAATCAGAAATGAAGAATCTAGTTAAGAACTTAGGAAAAAAAAGATTAATTGTGTTCCAGTAGTTCTCACTAAATTGAAGTTAATAAAATAATTTCAGACTACAAAGCATTGTATTCCCTTTGTATGTATAGTAAGATGTAGCATTAATCTTCCTAAAAAAAAAAGATGTAGCATTAATCTGACCTGACCGTTTATCCAATTTAAATGGCCGTTTTACCTGTCTAAGTGGCTGTTTAGCCCGAATAATGGCTAAACAGCAAGTGACCGACTGTTTACCATTTAGGATAACACTAATGATACAAGTTTGGCATGCCAGTGAACTTATGTAATATCTCGCGTGCCAAGTTAGTTTTGATGTTTACACCACATGTGCACTCTTTCACCATATGCAAGATTGATTTGAACTAACATCTGCATAGTCTGTTTAATAAACATGCTGGACAAATCACATGGAAATCAGGTGCTCATAATCCACTCTGATTAGCATACCCTTATTTCCTATTCCTAAGTTCCTGCACTATAGTGAAGTATTGCTGTATTCCATATAGAGCATACCATATGAAACCTTAAGCAACATGCTTGCTGATGTTGGCTACTTTTAGGTTACTTCTGTCTCTTGGAAGGAAAATGAACTCAACATGGTCGATACACCTGGCCACGCTGATTTTGGTGGTGAGGTATGTGGTCCTCATATAATTTTCTATGATTTGGTCCGAAATATAGATTTTGATGTGATGTACAATATGATCATTACCAAATTTGTTGCAGGTTGAACGAGTTGTTGGAATGGTGGAAGGAGCTGTCTTGGTTGTTGATGCTGGAGAGGGACCTTTAGCACAAACTAAATTTGTGCTTTCAAAGGCTTTGAAGTATGGCTTGCGCCCAATTCTTCTCCTCAACAAGGTTGATAGGCCTTCAGGTCTGCATCATTATCAGATGTTAACGTTATTTCAGTAGTGTTTTCTGATTGCAATGTATCAGGTTAAAAACACGACGAGACCGTTTTTTCTTTACAGGGAAACCATTTTAGTGTTCATCATTTTAATTGTAATGCCATTGCACCATTGTTTGTACTAGTTTGTTCGAGTAAACTAAATGATAATAAAGAGTCTTATGGTGAGCATGCACATCTAATTTGTTAGAGCATCTCTAACCGTTTAGCAAAATTTGTTTCCCAAATCTTGTCATTTGCCAACTCCCAAAACAATATGTGAGAGAAAAAAAGATCTCATCTCCAACAGTTTGGAAAATTTCGTTTCTAAAAACCAAAAACGCGCTAACAAAACGAAGAGCCCCGCTAAGCATGAGAAGAAAGACCTATGCCAAGTACGGAGCCCGCGCGCATATTTGCGCGCTAGACAGGGAGATATGCCAAGTTAGAAAAGATGGGGAATTGAGATGCCAAACTATTGGAGAGGGTTTTTTCTCATTTTGTTAAAAAAATTATGGATGGAAAGTCATTTGCCAAACTCTTGGAGATGCTCTTACAGTAATATGACTAAATGCAGACTGTGACATCTGAAGTTAAATAGGTTGAATGATAGGTTGATTTAAATAAGGCAAGGGAAAACAAGTAGAATGTAGATGCTTTTTAAGATCCCCCCATCAGGAGCCACTAGAAATAAGTAAATTAAGATGAAATGGTTTGACCAAAACTTCTAAATATTTGTTTGTTTACCAAATTTAATTTGGAAGCTGAACTTTATGCAATCTTTTAATTAGATGAAATGATGCTATCCACAATTGTTTAACTCTCTTATGTTGCATCATCAGTTTCTGAAGAAACCTGCAATGAAGTAGAGAGCTTGGTTTTTGATCTTTTTGCAAACCTTGGTGCTACAGGTCCAGTCCTGCTCCTCAATTTGGTTTCTTTAAAGTTCTTTCTTTTCTTTCTGTGAACTTGTTTTGTTTGGATTTTGCAGAAGAACAGTTAGATTTCCCGGTTCTTTATGCGTCCGCTAAAGAGGGGTGGGCTTCCTTAACTTTCACTAAGAGCCCCCCTGATAATGCAAAGAATATGTCTTCGTTGCTGGATTCCATTGTACAGCATGTTCCTTCACCAAAAGCTGATCTTGAGGCTCCATTCCAAATGTTGGTTAGTATATACTTGAAGAACACCAAAACTTGATTTTGTTTGAGATGAGGGTTGTGTCTGCAATTTCTTTTCATTCTTTAATTCCATCCTTAGTTATGCATATGGTAGAATCACTGGCCATAGGAGATGTCCTTATTTGTATGAGTTCCACTTGATTTGCAACTAGAAGAATAAGCAGGCCTTTCATTCTTACAATATTCGCTTCGATGCCACAGTCCATGGTACCGATTTGCCATCCCATTTACTGTTCACCAGTGACCTGGATTACTGCTTGGGTTGGTACCTGGTGAGAGGACATCATAAACAAAAGGAGGTTGGCAGGATTTAGGGTAGGTGGAAGAAGACGAGGGAAGTACTGTCAAGAGGCACCCAGGATGGCTCATGGCCCACGTTCCAAGCTAGCATCCTAAAGAACACCTACCCCCATCACCCCTTGACCGTCATTTATGGCTACCATCTCCCACTACTGATCCTCAACCCAGTCGCAATATGTTTAATGTTTGCTTTCTGTTTAAATGAATGAGATTATCAGTAAAGAATAGCAGGATAAGTCCTTGCTACACCAAGAGCCTGGTCCCAGGCAGGAATGCTCCCAGTCAAACACATAAAATCTCACATTGAAGGTAGAATTCACTTTTCTTTCACAGGTTTCCATGATGGAACGTGATTTTTATCTAGGACGAATACTCACTGGGAGAGTAAGATCTGGAGTTGTCCGTGTTGGTGACAAAGTCCATGGTCTTCGCAGTACAGATGATGGAGTTCAGAAGATTGAAGATGGAAAGGTCTGTCAGAACATTGTGCCCCCTTTCCTTTCAAATTCTGATAATATTCTTTTCCTTCATTATGTGTTAATATTGTCTTACTGAAAAGCCTCAATGACTTATACACATTATACTCAATAATCTAGGTTGTCAAACTCATGAAAAAGAAAGGCACAAGTATGGTAACAGTAGAGACTGCAGGGGCTGGTGATATAATTTCAATGGCAGGATTGGCTGCTCCAGCAATTGGACATACTGTGGCAAATTCAGAGGTAGCACTACATGCTTTGATTGGCTACTTAACCTTGTCAGTTGCCTCAGATTTACTACTATCTCTGGTCATAAAAACTGTCCTTTAGGACAAGGTTTGATCAAACCATAAAAAGTACAAGCATCAATAACACTTAATTATTTAGTTTGGAAACATGTAAAGTGGTTGCTATTTTTAGGTATTGACTGCTCTGCCTACAATTGAGTTGGATCCTCCCACAATATCCATGACATTTGGTGTGAATGATTCACCGTTGGCTGGCCGGGATGGCACTCATGTAAGTACCAAATAACTTCCCTCTACATCATACTTGGTGTTCTTATTATTTTTATTTTCTTCCGATCAAACCTTAGTCTTTCCATTGGATTTTGTGAACAGAAGATTAAAGGGCTTGCACACTTGTGAGAACAAGAGTATGATATATGAGATAAAACAAGATTTCACCTTATTTTTATCACATGAACAAAATTACAAAATCAACTGTGATTTAATATTTGATTTATGATTACCTTGAGTCCCCTGAAAGTTGTTACAGAACAATAAATGTACCTTATATTTTGATTGACAAATCAAGTTCATGATGTGGATAGCTTGCATGGAGAGAGAAACATGCAGTGGGGTTCGCAAATATAAGATATAAAGATATAGATTTGCTCCACCCCTTTACTTAAACTACTAATCAGAACGTAATTTCTGTCATTGTTATGGACGTGGGCCTTGGCCTTGAGGAACAGCAGGATGCACAATAGAAGCAGTGCACCAGCCAGCCAACAGAAGCTTTCATCCAGGAACTATGTTAGTCACATTAGTTAGTGGTTAACTTGTTAGTTTGTTAGATGTGCATATCCATCTGTTAGCCTTATCAATCTGTTAGCAGGTGTGCTTGTCTCTACATAAAGAGCACACCATCTCCTTTGTAAACCAAGCAAGAACCCAAAAGCAGTCAGAGCCTCTAGAGGGAGGGAAACTAGCCAGTTCTTTGTGCTATACTGCTATCCCTCTACCCCAACCGAATCCATATGAGTCATTAATTTGATAACTAAGTCAAGACTTAATGATGCTTCTTGTTGTCATTTCCTAAAAGGAACACCAATGATCAGCCATTCAGCCTCATTTGGTTAAAGGCATAGATCCAGTAAGAGCTATTATTGGACCAGTTCGCGTGTTGTTCAGTACCATACCAACTAAACATGGACAGATGGACTGGACTGAACTTGATTAAATGTATAGGATGACATTCTAGTATGTCATTTTTAAAGCTAGGAATATAAAATTTGTATTCGCTAACAGCGTGTTTGGTTCATGGATTGAGTTTTATCTGACACAAGTTAGTCCAGCATGCAACTAGAATGGGTCCATCTATCATTTTCTCAGAATGGATCCATTCTGCCGAATCACCTAGCTGTTGTTGGCTTGCGGGAGCACTGTGCAGAGTGTCTTTGTGACTGATGAGTTCAGCTCGCGCTGCAAACCAAACAGCTCGGGTTCAGTTTCTGGTTCTGATGATTCCACAGAGTCATCACGCAAACCAAACACGCTATAAAGGAACACAAAAACAACTGCTGATATGGCTTTACTTCCTATAATTTTGCAGCTAACTGGAGCAAAAATTGGTAACCGCCTGATGGCAGAGGCAGAAACGAATTTGGCTATTAATGTTCTCCCTGGACCATTATCAGAATCTTATGAAGTTCAAGGAAGAGGAGAGCTTCAGTTAGGTCTGGATTGTTGATGAAACCCCACCTATTCTACTGTATAACTGAACTTAAGTTAACTCTTTGGAAGTTCCTCATACTTTATTTAATGTGTAATCAAGAATACAAAATGATGATCTGTGTATGTTCCAGGAATATTAATCGAAAACATGCGGCGTGAGGGATTTGAGCTTTCGGTTTCACCTCCAAAAGTGATGTGAGTCGCAATTTTTCACATAATAGCAAACTATACTCTCTCTGATTGCAAATATAGAACATTTAGGACATTGGCATGGTCTATAATATGACACTTCAACTTACAATTATTGTCAAGTTATACTATTTAATTTAAAATAGAGTTATGTATTATGAAAGTATTTTCTATGATGAATCTAGTGACATCCATGTGTTATCAATTTATTTAACTTTTCATGCATTGATGGATCAGATCAAAGAAGTTTGACTTGATTAGAATCTTAAATAACCTACATTTCGAATTGGAGTAGCTCGATATCTATTTCTATGTTAGGTTTCTATAGTAGATTATGTGCTTCAAAAAGGTCAGCTTTCCTTTCCTTGCTGAGCTTCTTTGGCTAAGTTTGAGTTCCCTTTCTCGCCCTTCTCAGGCTCTGTAAAGTTTTTCTGTTGTCTGTTTTGTTTTCCTCTATTACTTTGTACAGTTGTTTCTTATTTTTAACAAAATTCTTACAGTGGGGGCCTCCCCTGCTGTATTTATGGTAAAAAAAGTAATTCCTTTTTATGGCATGGACCTTCATGTGTGAGCAATTTGCAGCTAGCATATTCATTTGTTTTCCTTGAAATAGGTATAAAACAGAGTGTGGTCAAAGGTTGGAGCCTATTGAAGAAGTGACTGTTGAGGTATAAGAAACTGTGGTTGAATCACCTAATTTATCCTTGTTTTCTTCTAATATTAATTCTCAATACGAATGAGATATTCTAGGTGGATGAAGAGCATGTGGGATTCGTCTTGGAAACCATTACACACAGGAAGGGTGAAGTAGTTGACATGGGCCCAGTTCCTGGGACAACTGGAAGAACTCGAATCTTCATGACCTGTCCATCTAGGTCAGTAGTTGCTATCTTGTGCTAATGATTGGTTACAGCATAGAACCTAGAAAAACATGTGTTGTATTTGCTGAATAACTGTCTTTAGACTATGCCTGAGTTGTTCATGCTTGTATTTATATGGAATACCTATCCGCCTGTTCCCAGCAGGGTTTACTGCATAACCAATCAGTGTGGGATTCCAGAGTTTCTTTTTCCTTCTGTGGAGTATTGACCAGTTCTGTTATCGTAGTATCAAATGATCTATTGTGGAATGCAGGGGTTTGGTGGGTGTCAAAGGAATTTTCAGCAGTTTTACACGTGGAACTGGATTTATGCACCGTGCTTTCCAGGGTATGATGCTATATTTTAATGATAATTCAATTCAGTGCTAGCTCACATTCAAGTCAGTAACTTTGCTAGAACTTGAAATTACTTTCATCTGAACATGGAGGCAAATAATGAACTGGCTTGCCAGTTTAGTCAGGTTTTAATGATATGTGAGCGCTTAGCAGAGATGTTATTTTTGTGTAGTTAATGTTCTATTGTTCATTGAAAGGCGTAAGTCAGAGATTAAACATAACCTCTGAATGATGAATGAAGATAAATGATCTTATAAGTTGAACATAACTATTAAATGGGGAGGACCCAAATTTACCCTTTTTGGAACTTTGCGGTGAAGTGGTAGAGTCTCTCCACAAGATTAAACAAAAGTATCCCACACCCACCATGTGTGGGAGCTTTCAACACTGGATACACACTTTTATGTAACTATAGCTTGCTAGATTTAAGCATTTGTGAATCATGTCACTCTCTTTATCATGGCTAGATGGTAATTGCCCTTATATTTACACGAGCAGCGCAGGTTGTAAATCAATAACATGATGTTAGTTGTGACATAAGATGAGCAACATTGACTGCTTTGTTTGGCCATTAAGTTCAAATTCATTTGTACCTTCTGCAATGTGTGCCTGAGTCATATCGCATTAATTTGTTTGCATGAGCAAATCGGGTCATTATCATATGAAAATCTGGATGCTGTGGGTGTGTGGGTTTGTAAGGGCTTTTACCCCTTCTTCTTTTTTTAATATAGTGGCCCAGCTCTCCTGCGTATTCAAAACAATTGAGTCTTACTAATTGCTGAGGACTAACTACAGTTAACGGTTATTTGACGTGTGGTTTCCTGTGATTGCAGCATATGCTAAATACAGAGGTCCACTAGGCAGTGTCAGAAAGGGAGTTCTGGTAGAGCCATTTTCTTCAACTTCATAATTTTCTATTCTATCATGTCCTCTTTGTTTGCCAAACATGTGTTCATAGAATTAGAAAGCTAATGAGATACTCCGATAGCAAAAATTTTTGCACAACTGAACAAAAGGGGTCCTGTAGAATGTTGAATAAAAACAAGCCTAAATGTCACTGTGCTGTTCAACTCTGACTCAAATTTCTCTATGTTCATATATAGATATCTGTTGGTAAGGGACTTATCACTTCACATGCCCTTATGAGTTTAGAAGCTCGTGGGATTCTCTTTGTATCTCCTGGAATGGAGGTAACTATAGTATATTTTATTGTGAGCTATTATTTTGGGTAAGAGTTGTACTAACCCCTCTTTCTTCCTCCTGTTTGAAAGGCATATGAAGGCATGATAGTTGGTGAGCACTCACGTGACAGTGATCTTGAGGTAAGATGATTAAATACAAATCATGGCCTATTTCTTTTTCTCTTTGCATACTTGAAATCAATGCCCCTTTGGCAGGTGAATCCTGTGAGAACTAAAGAACTTACAAACATCCGTGCCCCTGGAAAGGATGAAAATGTTCGTTTGTCTCCACCTCGATTGGTATGTTTTTTTTCGCCCTTTTACTGAGATATCATGAGAGATGGTGTTTCTTTTCTTCTAAAGGAAACACAATACTGGAATGCCTGATCAATTGATTATTGTCCACTTTCAATTGATCAGCCATGCAAATTCTAGAACCTATTATTGCCATATGATATTATGTTCACACATTGGGGTTCGAGATCTGATGAGAGCAGAGGAAAAATGAGGCTTGCTTTTTTCATTTGTTTGGTTGGTGAAAAGTTTAGCATTGCTCTAGCTATCACAAAATCTTAAAAGAAATTATTGAACCATGCAGATGAGTTTGGAAGAGGCAATTGGATATGTTGCTGCAGATGAGCTTATTGAGGCAAGTATCATGTTCTTAATTCTTGAAACAAAGAATCCTATAGAAATTTTAGCTTTTGATTCTATTTCGTAAGGACTGAAACAAATGTACATGGGCATTTCATTCTTCTACAGCCACCACGTCTTGTTCCAATTCTTATTTCTTGGGTGGTCTCTATAGATCAGAAATCAGATATCCTCCCGGTAACGTTAGTTTCTGGAAGGTTTAGTGTGTGTTATTGACAATATTGGACACACTAAATCTCTAAACCAAATGGAGATCCTGCAGCCTAGGGTATAATGCAGTATTATTTCTGTGCGGCTATGCAAAATGATCTCTTACAGCCAGATAGGGTGTGATGTCACCATTATCAGATGGTGGAAATGAGTGGGCACATCAATCGGTGTTACAATTACATACATGTATACAATAGTCAGTGCTAAAACGAAGAAAATATTCAATAAGCTCGTTCATTCATTTTGGAATTAATAGAAGGTAGGTTTGTTTCTTTAACAAAATTATCATCTGCAGTATGTTGCTAGTTTAGTTTTGGTGATTCCTTGAAAGTGCAGGTGAGTCCAAAGAGGAAATCTAATTTGCTGGAGTAACACACCTAGTCTTTATTAAAGAAAGGAGTTCTCTTATTACTCAATTTACAATTTTGTTCCTGAAGCAACTGGCATTTAGTATCAATCTTCTTTATATTGACATTTGAGCCTCATCAGGTTACTCCCAAGGTTATACGTCTTCGGAAGAAGTACTTGGATTCCACTAAACGTAAGATGATGAAAAACAAGCCCATGGATTAAAACTCCAGAGACACCAAATTACATCAAGCACTGCCAGTACTACTGTATAAGTTATCATCCAAAAGACAGCACTTATGTATAGGTTGGTGTTCAATGTTGAAGAGCAACCAAAGTTCTTCACCAGATGACACATTTTGCCAGCAGTTTCGCCCAGGTTTTAGGTTCACACAGGGTTGGAATGATGTTTCATGTGGTTGGGTACTAACAGAATAAGCCCATCATCGCAGCTACTGGAGGCAGGATCCACGCCGTAAGGTGGTTGTATCTATTTATAACCTTTTTAACGGTGATATTTTAAACACCCATAGATATACCTTTGAAGGGTGTATTATTCTTTGGAAGTTCAAGAAATGAAAGTGAAAGAAAGGCAGGCCTAGGTGTTTTGTTTGAACCGGCGTCTTTGTTGACAATTTTATGAGCATGTGTTATTAGTGAGAAATCCAAAGGAAACAAATAAATTTTTAACCTATAGCGTTGTTGCACCAGCATTGATCAATATAGCGTTGTTGCGATTGACCATTTTTTTCCCTTTCTCTTTTTAATTATTTGGTTTGTGATGGTGTTCTCAAACCGTTTGTTTTTATCCTGTAACTTACCATAATCAGCAAACTCATAGGTCCACTTTGGTTTTCATTTAAAAAGTGTTTGATTTGTCTTTTGATTTGTAGAAATTCATCACATGCTTAATTGGGTTTATTGATGTGGATTGGCAAGCGAAAGCAATCTCGCATCTGCTTTCTGCTGAGGCCTGAGTGTTAGTTTTGCTCCGAGCGGCGAGTGGCAGGTCGGACGCCAACAAATTTGCTTCCATTTCTAGCTCTGGGCCTTAATTCCTTGCTCCAAGCGGTCTGTTGCAGACTTTTACAGTGCACATTGCAAATTTGCAATATGTAACATTCATTGTTGATGCTGGGCAGCAGCAGCAACATACGTTGTGGTTTGCAATGCCGCGCGGATCAACCGTTAGCTATTGGGGTAGGACAGAACGTCACGTCCAAACAGTCACACCACCCGCCATTATTTTGTACAGTAAGTTGCGACTTTTATTTATTTGTTGATTCTTGCTTCGCTGCAAAACAGTCGGACCAACGATCATTTTCACCAGTATCGACCGGATAGGGGGGTAAAAATAAAGAAGAGGAGCCAATTTCGCACAAGCTGATCATACTACTTTTCAATTTTGCCAAGCTCAAGTTTATAGGAAGCCACGACCACAAGACCACGTTACTGCTGTCAATGCATATTTTATGGAAATATAGAATAGAGACTGGGTTTATAAAAAGAAGATAACTGATGCATTTAGAAATAAATATGCAACGCCTTCGTGGACTCGTGGTCCATGATTATTGCTGTTACTTCCGTGCTTCGGACTTCCTCTGCTCCTTGGCTGCCATAAACAAAATAAAATTCAGTGCGTGCCATAATCAACAAACAAATGAATTTATTATATGCTGACTGAGAATACCAAGATTTTGTTGAGCTCAAGAAATATGCGATACGAGCCAATGTAAAGTGCATTGTACAAGACAAAGTTACCACATGTTTTTGGAGAAATTAAACGTAAATATCCATATAAAACTTACAAGCATGAGGTCAAACAGAAACATGCATGGAGCAAGATAAAGAAAGGGATATACCAGCTTTCTCCTCTTCGCGTTTCTTTGCAGCATCAGCCCTTTGCTGTCTTATTAAAGCAAGACGTTCTGCATCCAGAAAATTATAAGGTTTATGGCTGTTTGAAGTTCAGGAGCAGTGTCTCAATACTGACACAAACTAACAATAACATTTGATGAGATTGCACGCATTCAGACAATTTATATCAGCTATGAACTCCCAAGAGCTGCGCTTGAATTAGCAGGAAAAAATTGAATGGCAGGTGTGCATCTTAGCTTCAAAATTGTTTCGTACTCTTGGGAGTTCATAATTCCAGGAGTACATGAGAAGGTAACCATCATATTCCACAATTGCAGAACATCTACGTGGAAAATACTTTAATTCATAAGTTAAATTTGAGTGGAAATTCAGCAGTGAATGCAGCAAGGAAGTCTGCAGATAACCATAAAACCACTACCAAAATGCAACAAATTTAAAATGCAGACTGAGAATGCTCAAAACTTAAATAGAAGTAAGATCTAATAGGCTGTGCTTAAAAATAAGGTAATATCATTGTGTGATTGTCTATTTCATTAGTCTGCAGATAACCATAAAACCACTACCAAAATGCAACAAATTTAAAATGCAGACTGAGAATGCTCAAAACTTAAATAGAAGTAAGATCTAATAGGCTGTGCTTAAAATTAAGGTAATATCATTGTGTGATTGTCTATTTCATTAGTAATTTAGCATTGATCCTTTTACCTGTATGTCTTGCACAATCGGCATCGTGAACAGTTTTAACACTAGTCATGGCTAGCTTCAGCTAGATGTTGATTTTAGGCCCTGTTTAGTTCCCAAAAAATTTATTTTCATCCCATCACATGAAATCTTTGGACGCATGCATGGAGCATTAAATATAGATTAAAAAATAACTAATTGCACAGTTTGCATGTAATTTACGAGACAAATCTTTTGAGCCTAATTAGTCCATGATTGAACACTAATTACCAAATAAAACAAAATGCTACAGTAGCCAAATCCAAAAAAATCCACAAACCAAACAAGGCCTTGTTCAAATTATTTTACTAGTACCTTGTATCAGGCTACCTCCTTCAATGTAATATATGTTTTTTACAAAACAAAATGGAAACTGTGTTGATACTTCCAGAAGCAGGCTGAGACTACAGGTTGCTCTGGTCTTGTGCATTTTAGAAATACAAAACCATAACAGTACAACAAGTGCAATAGAGTTCTCACCCAAATCTTTCCGTGCTTGTTCTGTTTTTCCTTGCTCTTGAAGCTTCATATAACGTTCGTGAGCTTTTTGTTTCTCAAGCTCCTCTCTACAGAATGAACATGATAACATGTAAATAGAGTCAATGTATAAGAACACATTTAAAGATAGTAAGCTCCTCCCGACCACCCATCAATGGCCCGTTCTCAGTAATAGGTGAAATATTAACATCAAGAATATGTTTATGCCAAGACAGACAAATGCCTAGGTAGTGAGATAAAACAAACAAGACAACTTAGAGAGGTGATGTCTTGCAATTCATGAGCATGTAACATCATTTGCAAGTGTGTGGCAATTTGGCACAAAAGCAAAAGGCTGTCCTGTAACATTTTTCTGTGATCCATTGCATATTTTATTGTTTTACGGCAATTGCATATTTTATTTCTGCGCTGCTCGCAGGCTTTAGTAAGCAGTTTTCCTCATGCCAAATGACATTAGAAAGAAATAGGTATAACATGGAAAATGAACTGCAACAATCAAAACTGGAATTTATTGTCAGTCGAAAAATAAGACAATGGCACATTTTTTAGGTCAAATAAGTGCACCTTTCACGCCTTGAGAGTTCAGTTGTCTTCCCAAGCTGTAAAATGAATGCTTAGTTAGCTGGGCATATGGTAAAAGATGATTCAACTAATAGAGTATGACAAAGTAATGGAACAAAAATGCTAACAACATCATTTAGCATGGATACATCAGGTCACCCGCGGATCCTGTATAGATACATATCCGATACAGATATGCGTCGGATACAGCATGGAGACGTCTCCGTGGAGTATTGGCGAAAAAATAAGTAATGGAATTTCAGATACATGGACGGAGACGTGTTGAGGTGTATTTTTTCCTCAAATTCATAGGAGACCTGTGTATCGCATTAAGAAGAGAACTTGAAAGTACAAAGCACCCAAAAACATACACTATACCCACGCACAGATGCACATGTTAGAGAGCTACAGTCATGCCCGTTTCTTCAAAGAACACGATCCGATCTGACAGCTAAGCAAACCTTCTACCTGGCTGCTACCTCCAACCGGGCTAGCCCCTTGGCGCCAGCAATGCACCAAAGTTGAGCCTCCTCAAGGATATTTCTAACCACGAGTTGTATGTTGGGGATAGCTCCATTAAACACAGTCGTCCAAAGTTTCCAGAGAATCCAAGCACTGAGGGTATTCAGCGAATTCAAGACACGCTTGACGTCCTCAGCGAAGATAACAATGATACATATCCACCATTTAAAGAATTCAAGCCACGTATTTACGTGTTTTGTGGATAAGGCCCGGTCCAGTAGGGGCACTGTGACCCTCGAATCACGCGCACACCACGCCACAGCGAGCCAGGCAGCCAACATGAACGTGCACGCCGCCGCCTGCCCAACTTCCTGTTCGCCTAGCTGTCCCGCCCGTCCCCGCCCACAAGATCAAGCACTAGCAGCATGCTCGAGCAGGCAGCAGCTGCGGCAATGCACACCGCCAATTTGTGGATGCCTCACGCACATGGCGCTGCGACGAGCTTCACCACCTGCTGGTGGTAAATCGATGGTGAGCCGGCCACCACGAGTTAGTGGTGATTTCTTCCCTGCTTCCTCTCCTCTCTTGTAGCCACTTCCTATCCCGCCCCCGCCCGCCTTCCCCGTTTCAAATTACTGTAGACTTGTTGCTTAAAAATGATGTCAGAATAATCCCGTCTGGAACTGGAGTTGAAAGGGGAAAGGAATTGGATCAGTGATTTACTCATCTCCTCCAAGCCTGAAAGATCTTAAAAAGCGACGTACTTAGTTCAATCCTCCCTCGATTTGAAAATTCTACTTCTGCACTAAGCACTTATATGTTCTCATTTGGATTTTGCAAGTTTGGCTTTGAGAATTGGACCGATATGCTGGGCAGAACATCACAATAGCAAGCATGAAAGGAATTTCAAGTTACTGCTTTTAGAATTTTAGTATGCATTATTATTTATTTATTAAAAACAATAAAATATATCCGCGCATTGTTTTTTAGATAAATACCGTATCCGCATATCCATATCCACCCGATACTGATACTTATATCCGTATCAGTGCTGCATTGCAATTAGCTAGACATGGCAAAATAATTGTGGGAGTAAATTCCAGCAGGATAACATCATAAACACATTGTAGAATAATTCGCAAAACACGTGCACACACACATTGTAGAAGAACAAATTTCATAGACAAGTAGATACCAAGGGATGTTCCTCCTTCACTATACAAGATTAAAAATAACGACAATGCATTTGTATACCATTATGGCTATGACAACATACGGAAGAAAAAACTGGGCAACTGCGGTGTTATTGATATTAAGATTAAACAAAGATGCAACCAGTAGTCAGCAACTTACATCAACTTCCTTGGCCTTTATATTCTTGGCTTTCACTAAGTTTGGATTTTCAATCTGAATAATACCCTCAGTACCTTTATGTTTCTGGGAATATCAAGGTAGCATATCAGATCATTACGAATGAAGCATGCACATGGGTATAAGCTAGCTGGATCGGAAAGTCCTTACAGGTTTGTCGTCAGACTCGTCTTCAGATTCTTCCTCCTCGGATTCTTCTCTTTCTTCATGTTCCTCCTCTTCCTCTTCCTCCTTCTATTTAATTTTTAAAACAAACCAACTATTATAGCAAGAACATATAAGCCACAGTCAAATTTGCAGCTAGGTCATGTCCAAATAGATGAGTTTTTTATTAATTACGTATGCCTAGCTGATGAAAGTTTTACAATGACATTGATTAATGGAACCAATTTATCATGATTTTTTTATTGTATGCATTGCATGAATTATATTGAGCAAAGCAATAGCTAAATTATGCTAGCACCATCAGAGTTTTTTAAAAAGGCTCAACGACAAAGAATGGATAATGCTTTTGGAACAGTATGATCGCCAAGCTAAATTTTAATTGCAATAAGGGCATAGCACAAATCTTCCACAGTCCACGCCAACATAATTACTCCACAAAATTATAAAATCTCTGTACCCATTCTAGAAAGTGATCTTCCATGGGGCAACATGAAATATGAATTGGAGAAATCAATAGCTGTATTTAATATTATCCAAAGCAAGTGATGAAGAAATCCATTTTGACTTGTAGGAGTGCAAAAGGGTCACAGGGAATAAAAGTAGCACTCATCATGTGGATGGTACTGATTGCATGACTAGTACAGACCTTCTTAAAGGTGCGTGGGCGGCCTGAAGTACCAGCAGCTGCAATTATTTGGAGGGTAAAAAATATTATCAGAAACAAGCCCAAAAAAGATGCTCTTAGTAGTACAACCACACAAAGTAACCATCCATATCCCCAGCCCCAGGTAGAAATTAACAAAACAAGAAGAGGCTGAGGGCGTGTTTGCTTTGCAGCATGGGAAATATGCCTGCACCAGGTAAAGATCTCAGGTGTCCATTTTCCTATGCCTGTGGTTAAGCGAGCTGCCTGACTAAGCTTGCCCAGGCCAATATAACAACCAAACAAGCCCTAAGTGTAGCATTTCCTTCCTGTATCCGGCCTCTAACAAGCTTTATCTGATGCCAGATACAGAGTGCTAATTGATTTATCACTGCGTTTAAACTTCACACAAACCCTTTTTGGTGAAGATCTCTGACAGTGAAGGAGAAATAAAGCTACATCTGAATCAAGAGCAGAATAGTATCAAGTTGTCCTACTGCATCATTATTGGATGAATAAAAGCAACTAAACCTTTTTTGAAACACAAATATGAACCAAACTGCACGTGCAAGCAGATAACTCGGCCTCTAAATCGAACAAATAGATCAACAAATCATCGTTCCTCCTACGACCCGAGACACCATCGAATCACATGGAAACCTCGCGGCACAGACTAAAAGCAGGAATCTAAGCGGCAACTCGCAGCAAGCTACTTCTAGACGGTTTGAATTCTGCTCGGCCACGCAAAACTGGTCAAGAACTAGCTCACCCCGGAATTAACAGATCAATCAGACGCCTAGGCTCACCGTGGCACGCTCCAGACATGAAATCGAATTCGACCTACAAACGGAACCAGACGGGAAGGGGGGCGGGCGCGTCGTTACCGATCTCCTCGGGCGTGGAAAAGTTGCGGCGGCCGGTGGGCTTTCCCTTGAACTTTCCCCTCCCCATAGCGGCGCCGGCGGCGGGCGACGAGGCTGGTGCAGACTAGAGAGCGAGCTGGAAGGAGCGGAGGAGGGCTCTCGCCTAGGTTGCACGCTGGGTGGGCACTGACTGAACCGCGGAAAGGAATCGGAAACCCTACCGCATTTACACTGGTGGGCTGGGAATCGCGGGGTGGGGGATGGAGGAATTCGGCGGTTCGGCCCTCCAGACTCGAGAGCCCGCCAAACGGTGCGGTGCGACCTGCCAGATACGAGCGACCGCGCCGCCGCGCGCTATGGAGCCACAAAATGGGTCGCTAGCACGCCAACACGTGCGCTGAGAGCTTCAGTCGTGTATATTTTTTATAGAGCTTCAGTCGTGTATAAGGCCTTGTTTAGTCATATCTAAAATCAAAAAACTTTTTAAGATTTTTCTGTCATATCAAATTTTACAATATATATACCTAGAACATTGTGGTTTTATTTGGTTCCTCTTGTTAAATTGTAGCCAACTAAACTTTAGTCACTTTAGTAACTAAACTTTCAAACACACTAACTAAAAAAGAGATAAAATAGTTTAGTCTCACTAGTCACCTAATAATAGCTAAAATAATTTTAGCTGACTAAAATTTAGTAAGAAGAACCAAACAGGGTCTAAATATATATTAGTAAAAATAACTAATTATACAATTTATCTATAATTTGGGAGACGAACCTTCTGAATTTGATTAGTCCATGGTTGGACAATAATTGTCAAATACAAACAAAAGTGCTACAATACCCAAAAAGTTTTCACCAGTATAGGATGCAATTTTAGGAACAGAGCCTCAAAGGATGCAACTTTAAAACCTTATATAAATCCAAAGGGTAAAGTTTAATGGTGTTATATCGGCCTTTACATTATGGTGTCACATTAAGTGTTCGAATAGTAATAATAAAATAAAGTACAGAAATTCTCAGTACTTCGTGAGATAGATTTATTAAACCTAATTACACCGATATATACTCTCCTCGCCCTAGAATGACAAAGAGCATTTTGATCATGGAAAAAGTCAAAAAAATAACCATTAATTTCTCTTACTATATATTATCATTTGCTAAAAAACAATATAATCTTTTTTTAGACAAAAAATCAATATAATCTCATAGGTAAACTTGTAAATAATTTGAGTAATTATTGATCAAAGTTTGTATAATTGACTTTTCTCTGTTTGGGTGGAAGGAGTAAAAAAAAAGGAAGGAGCTGATAGCCAGTTAGATCCAATCGTGAAAGTGAATTGCACAAACACGGGATCAAGTTAAAAAAAAAAAAAGAGGAATCATGCCCATGCATTAACCTTTTGAGCAAAAAAAAGAAAAAAAAAGGTAAGGACCGGAATCATATAATAAAATTTCCTACAAAACGCTCCAAAACAGAGGACTGTTCCTGCAAATTTTACGAGATTCCTATGGAATGACTTGTTTCATAAAAAGTTTTCTTTGTCACTCTTTCATCGAATTCTTATATTTTTCCTGGTCTCCATCCAAACGGTCGATCTTTGCAGCTTCCTGTGGTTTTTTTATAATCTATAAATTATGAGATATTAGAGTATTTTATTCCTACATTTTTATATTAATTATGTTTCATGAATCTCTTATAATCTAATTAAAGAGACTCTAAAGGTAACGAGTGCACTGCTCGTGGGTATACATCACAATTCACAATGTTTTCTTCTAATTGTTAGGAAAACATCGGTGCCTTTTTATTCTGTTGCGGTCTTGTGAACTGATCCCGGAGGCCTGAACTCGTAGAGCAAACCGGAAAAGGAGTGATATATGCAAGAGTACAAGACCCATGACAGTGAGTAGAGCGAACATAACAAACAGGTAAGCCAACGGATGAATTCCCCAAGATAAGCGCTCCAAATTTCTTTTACTCCATTCGTTCCAAATTATAAAATATTTTGTTTTTTTCTAGACACATAATTTTGTTATACACTTAGATATACACTATGTGATGCATTGCAAAAATAAATATAGTTACGTCTTATAAATTGAAACGGAAAGAGTATTTGATACTCGCATGTTGCAGATAGAAGATCAGGCCCGTCGTTGCCTGAAATGATAAAGCGCCCCACCACTTCTTTTACGAGCATCCATAATCATGACCATGACCCATCTGGCAATGGTATATATTTCTCTATCGAGGCAGATTCTGTAATGGTCTTACCCGAATCTTAGGGCCTCGTCAGGAGATGGACATGGAAGAATAACTTCTCTTTCAGACCGAGACAGCTGGGACCATATGTCCACAACGAACTCGTGATGGCTCTGTGCCATCTCTATTCACTGGGCCAATTCCATTCATTTTGGCATCAGTCACTAACCACTAAAAAGCAAAACTATTCTCTATTCACAATTCACCAGTTTGGCATCAGCCACAGCAGCAATCAGAACAAAACTATTCGACAGTTTGGCATCAGCTGCTCCAGCATGGCAGCATTCAAAACAAAAGCATTCTTCATTCAGTGATTATCATTTAGCGACTTCTCTCTTTATCGGCTTTTGTTGCTATGACAAGTTACCCGACATGTCAAAAACAACTCAGGAACCTGCAACTGCAAAATACCACCAGGAGTTTTTAAGAGTGCAATTGGAGTTTGAGGACACAGATTGCACCCAGATTCAGAACAGGATATTGATGGACATACAACGTGACAGATAAATGGAGCCACCAACTCGACAGGTTACTCGTCAACCAAACCAGAGATTTATCTTACATACCAGCTGCACATCGAGGAGATGCTATTTTCATTATACGCCTATATTACAAGTTTAGGACGAAAACGTTTCACAGATGTTGCCTGTAGATAGGGCCAATTACAATTAATAAAAGAAGATGGTGGGTCATGCTAATAAAATAGACCCAATAACCATAGCGGGAACTGTTAGAACTTGAAGGCCAAATATGCCATAAATCGAATATGTGTTTATCTTCTCATGTCCCATCATTTGAGTTCCAATAAAAGTCACTTTTTTCAGTCGAGTAACCATACGGCAGATGAGGCCCATAAACGACATTACCGTTCAAATATGTCATCTGGTCCACTTGTGGCCCTGGCTGATAAGCATTTGGAACATTAGCTTGAACTGCGGTGTTTGGAACTGAATAGATGTTAGTATTGACATCTACCGGGTTAGCCTTTGTCCTGCTCCGGGCCATCCGTTTGGTGTCTACAGGACTGTCTGCACTGAGTCTAACCATTTGCTGCTGAATTTCATTCAGTGGATTACAAGCCAATTTTGATTTAGCAATCTTCTTTGCATCTGAAGACTTGAATTCAAGCCGATATAAGGCAAAAGCGTCACACTCATTGATCTCATATTCATAGAGATGCCATTCATAGCTGTTGGATGGCTGTGGATCCATGTAATAGGACCTCTTCAGACCCCCAAAGTCCTTCATCACCTGCTTCCTAGATTCATGCCAACCTCGGCCGCTGTAATCTGGCAAGGACCGCTGCTTCCGATTTCCACTATCAAATGCCCTCCTTGGTTTGTCAAAAAACAACCATTCTCTGATAGATTCACCTTCAAAGATGTAAAGATCGAAAAGTTCTGCAATGATACAGAATGGCTAACAATTAGTAAAAACGTTCATCAGTACCAAAGATGTGAAGATCAAAAAGTTCTGCAATGATACAGAATGGCTAACGATTAGTAAAAACGTTCATCGGCACCATGTGAAGGCACAAGTCATGAAGGAAAAGCTTACCAGGTGCATTCCACGGAGACTTCGCAGTGGCAGCTCCTTCACAGATAGGGATCCCAACATTTTTTCCTTGGATTTTTGCACTAAGAGCAGCAAACAGAGGGCCATCTTTCAGATCAATGCCTCTTGGACGGATCACAGGCATTGTGCCTGGAGGGCCCTCTTCCTGCACAGCCAAATCAGCATGATACATGCTGCAATAATCATGCCATCTTTCTGATCCAATAGCAGGCCTGGGGCAGTCCCAGAGAGCGCATTTTGGCTTCAGGAATGCAGAAGGTGCCGAAGTCATCGTTGTGAGCAAATCTGTCATGTGTAGGAAAACACCCCCAGCACTCTGTCCACAGTTACTCATGTCAAGGCACGCATTAGGGGCTAACTCTTGCGGAAAATTGAACTGTGGATATTCCAGCTGAACAATTCCTTCCAGGTTATTAAGGACATCCAGATTAGACCCAGAAAGGTCTATCTTGTAATCATCATCATAGAGAAAATCCTCAACCGTAAGTTCCTGGTTCACATAGTACATCTGCAAGAAGTAAGATGAGAACTTGTTAAAATTGGCAGAAAGGTAAAGTCACTCAAAATGCCAATTAAACGCATGCTAGAATTACTTATAAAGCAGTACATAGCATCTAGAATGTTGCAATATCTTAGGACTGAAGAACTAATACTTGAATGCTAAGAAGGTACATAAGGGAGCTAAACAACAGGAAGCGGAAAATCAAATGGGTGCTATATTAACCTACCGAGACAGAGCAAAACATCCTTGTACACCAGTGGAAAGCAGAAGGTTGTTGTTTTCTTCTAAAAAGACAATAGAAATACATTGACCCCTGCCATTTCCAAAATCCATTGCATGCTGCATATACTTGTTACTATTGACCTCTTGCCTAAAACAATGAAACTGTAAGCTCAAATATATTTATCCTATATTTCTAGTTCTCTAGAAACTACAAAGCTTTCTATACTTGTGTCAGCATTAGAATCACTAATATACTTACTCAACTCCTTATATAGACAATGTTCAATGGGAAAAAGAAGTAGGCCTCTACCACCTTTCATTACTTAGTATTACACTAATATATTGTTATGGCATATTAAAATCATGCAAACATGACTCTGCTAGTGCTTAAGAACTCTGATACATATCAGTTAGAAAAAAAAAGATATTTCAGGGGAAAGGACTACTGAACTCCAATTTTACCATAGGCCTGTCATGATCCTGGCTACTAACCAATCTATAGTTTGGTCCTGACCCCAACCATGTCAGGTACCTGTGTTCTTCGTCAACCTCACAACCCTCAAGAGGTCCTCATCGTGTATAACCCCCAAGTCCAGCCAGCATTACTACAGGCATTCATTGGTGAGACCCCACAAAGCACAAAGTAAACAAATTTCACTCAAATTATTCAGATCAATATTTTCTACTAACAAAGGTATGCATTCCTACCACAAAACATAAAGAGCTCCAGCACAAGAGGTGAACAGCTGCTTGCCTTCCCTGGGCATTTACTTCGTTAATCTAACGATGGTGGTAAAATCCACATGCTTGGCTCAGATTTAGTTTTTACAAACTAAATTATTAAACCTGTGTCTTAGCAGGCTTGCACTCTGCCCCTTTACTGGTATTAAATTCACAGGGTTAAGTCCCTTTCAAGCTCTATAAACTATACTTCTAGGCTCCTACAAATCAAAAGGCAAATGTCATCTGAAAACACGACATGTCTGACAAAGGATCATGATGAATTTAGCAGCAGCGCATCCTTTCCTCAATTTTCCTCACTGTACTTCCGGTATTTTGTTTCCATATAGCTTAAGTTTCAACAATCCAACTAGGCCCACACGATTAGGACAAGAACTAACAAATGATCCCATCAACTTGAAGTTGAACTCCATCTGTATAGGATCTGAATCAGAACACAGTAGCATTCACAGGGCCATAGGTAGAACAAGCATCCATGAAGTGAATGCAATGATACACCACAGGCACACTTGAACTCTCACAAATTGTAACCTTCCTTAATTTATTGAAAAAAGACTTGGATCAATATGCAATCCAGGGAAAACTTCCATCCATCATCTTCTGTTTCCCATTATGATCATGTTGGAGAACAGGAGAAGCCTTCCCATTGTCTTGAAAATAGAGCAGAGGCTATGTCCAGTAAATTTATCCCCAAAGACGGAGAAACTGCCAACAGAGGTTTTAATGAGGGGTAGGTTGCTTGTAGATCACACCAACCCAAACTAAACATGAGGTAGATCACATGAACATCTGTGCCGACTAGACAAATGTAACTAGATCATTTGAAGACTCTACGAGTGACACATGATCATCCACAAATCCTCATATCTGCGGACTATAGATCTTCTTCACAAGATCATCGATAACTCTGTCTGGCAGTCATTCCATTAAGATAAGAAAACATGTTCAAACTTGCATACAGCAAACAAGGAGTAGTGAAAACCTGATCATGGAACACCGCAGACGCGGTAGCAGCACCATTAGGCAGAACCCCCTGACTCAGCAGCTGCGGCTGCGGCTGCTCCACAGCGACGTCAATTGCTTCCTCGCGTGGCTCCGGCTTCATGTCCTGGCGGACCTGCGCGTGCCCCTGGTTCTGGTCAGCTGAGGGCGGAGGCGGAGGCGGAGGCGGGGGCTGCTGCTGCTGCTGCTGCTGCTCGACCATCTTGCTCGTGGCGTCGTCCTCCTCCTCCGCCGCCGCCAACTGCAGCAGACGAAGAGTATCCGAAGGCGGATCCGACAGTTCCCTGGCGTTGCCCTGCCGTCAGCCACAGCCAAGGAACAAAACATCAGCCGCGCCACCAAAAAAAAAAAAAGATGGAGGCAGGAATGCGCGGAGGAAGCAAAAGGGACGGTACCTGGAGGGAGGAGGCCGGGGAGGGAGCGCTGAGCTCGGAGCGCCACTCGCGCAGCATCTGCTGGAGCTGCGCCTCGAGGACGGCGGCGTCGGCGGGGCGCGAGTCCTTGCGCGCGGACTGCAGGCCCGAGAAGACCTCCTGGAGGTCGTCGACGCGGGTCATGGCGCGGGCGCGGAACTGGTGGTGCCGCGACCCTGCCCGCGACGACGGCCCCTTCCCCATCGTCGCCGCCGCGATCGGTGGTGAGCTCGGGTGGAAGTGGAGCGGAATGGATGGGGTCGTGGTTGTTTTCCTTTCCCCCCTCTCGCGCGCCGTCCTCTCCTCTGTTTCGCAAGCGAGATGCTCTGCCGAGTTTTCTTTCTGGCTCTGGCTGCCACTTTGTTGGGTCGGGGTCGGCGGCCTTGGGAAAAGCGACGGCCGCGGCAAAAGGAGGCGGGCGACGCCGGGGCCCAGCATGCGGATTAGGCATCGGACTGGCTCGTCAAGGCCGAAAGCGTCGTCCAATAACAGTGGGAGACTACCATCGTCTCGTCATCTAGCCATCTTCGCGTGTTTAGTTGTTTACACGTTCCCTCCAGTCGATAATAGAGATTCTCCTCCACTCTTGTCAGCTTATATTGAAAAAGCCCCTCCCTTGCCTCATCAATCAAAAAGGGAAAAAATGACCCTCCTTTGGTGTATCTCAAAAAGGTTCTTCCCATGGCCCGTGGGTTCAATTTCTTAGGCATTAAATTCTTTTTAGTGAAACTAGGTTAATATCCGTGTGTTGCAACGGGAGCAAGAATTTATATTTTTGTTGTGTCATATCTGGATGATTTTCATGCTCACATCTAAATTTTTTATCGTTGGCTTCTACTTTGAAATGTGTTTTGTTTACTCCTTAGTTGTTGCTTAAGGATTCGTTTGAGCCATACTTGAGCTGCAGTCAACTGAACACGCTTTGCATTTCACTGTGACGAGTAAGCACTGAACTATGTTAGATAGAGAGTCGAGACTGGCATACACTACCTAGATACATGTTAGGGCTCAATGAAACAATAACTGAAATTTACTATTATTAGACTTCATGCAAGACAATCTAAACTAGCATAAACGTGTGCCGCGCCTTCGTGTTTTGTTGTCCTGCATAGACAATCCATGTATGTGTTTTATTTGTTTACGTTTTATAATTATGTATATAATCGCCTTATATGAGCCTTTTAAAGGTCTCATGTTTCAGTTAATGATACTGTGTTTAGCGTGTTTTAACTTTAAGCATTGTACAAGATTGCATAGACCTCCTGCTGACAACCATTATGTGCAAATTACAATACACAAGTCTAAATAGTAGATACACAGAGTAAAGCAGAATCAATCAAACCCATACTCAAGGGCCAAGGCAAAGCCCCCAAAACGGCCGTCTGCTCATAGCTCCCGCTCTACCGATTCCATAGACTGGTGGGTTAACGGTTAATGGACGGACGAGATTGCTCATAGCTCCCGCTCTACCGATTCCATGGACTGTGGGTTAATGGACGGACTAGATCTCTCCTTACCTCAACACCGCACGCTCCTGGGCTCCTGGCTGAGAACCGGGACACATCGCTCCCATCTCGCCCGCTCGCTGCTAGGCGCCGGCGCGCAGCGACTCTTCGCACGGTCGCACCCTGCTCGAGCCACGTCCGCTCGCTCGAGGACACGTTGAGCCCCCACTCCCCCTGTCCCACATGTCATGGTCACATAAACCGATATACTTAACCCCTTCTCACACTCTCCCCTCGCCTCCGGTCTCGAAGGGCGTCGCGTCGCCGAGCCAGCCATTGCCGCCTCCCGGCTCGCGAGTCGCAGGCGCAGCGCAGCCGAGCGTTCCGTGGGGACGAGGCTACAGCGCGATGTGGTGGAGGGCGGTGAGGGCCCGCCGGCGGGTCGCCGGGGCGCGGCCCGCGTCCACCGCGGCGGCGGGGGCGGAGAAGAGCTGCCGCGCCGTGGTGGTGCCGCGTTTCGGTGGGCCGGAGGTGCTGGAGATCAGGCAGGGCGTGCCCGTGCCCGATCTGAAGCCGCGGGAGGTGCTCGTGCGCGCACGTGCTGTCTCTATCAACCCCCTGGACCTGCGAGTGAGCTCCCCGTTCTGGACCCACGCCCCTCCCTCCATTGGATTTAAACGGAAGCATCTTATGAAAATCTTCGGATTTTTGGGTTCAGATTGGTTTAGGCGCTGCACAACTAGAGTGACGAATTATCTTGCAAACGTTTCGCTATGTACTGTGATTTACTCTCTACAATATTGAACGCTGTCCTTTGAAAGAACACGCATTCTAATAGAGGGCAATATTTCATGATTTTTTTTATCCCCAAATGTTGTGTTATCTACTTGTTGGCAAATATATCATGATAGATTGTGCTACCCAGGCACATGAATGAGGGAAAAAGATTGATGGTTTAGTAAATTTGGGTACATACAGAATTTGTATTCTTCTGTCATTCTGTGTTATTAGAATTATGAAAATTCTTTAGGATTATGTTAGTCTGTTTGTCATTGTGATCTGAATGCTTAAAGTGTTGCTTCCTTTTAGATGCGATCTGGCTATGGGCGCTCCATATTCGAGCCACTCTTACCGCTGATCATTGGTCGGGACATTAGTGGTGAAGTTGCAGCCACAGGGACTTCTGCATCGTCATTTTCTATTGGTCAAGAAGTGTTCGGTTCGTTGCATCCAACTGCTCTCAGAGGGACATATGCTGACTATGCTATCCTGTCACTGGACGAGCTTACTCTCAAACCATCTACACTCAGTCATGTGGTAGGTATCATTAAATTGATTTCGTCTTTCCGTGCTACTAGTCTTTTTAATTAAGAAATATAATGTTAGGGTCAATTTTCCATTTGTTATTATAGATGATACTGTGGACCAAGTATGGTACTATTACCTAATTTGAACTTGGGAGACCCTGTTTTCTCTTGCGCACAATAAGTCTTGATTTATTCCAAGGATGTACTTCAGATTTTGTGCTGAAAAAGGGCGATAGAGCTAAAGGTGACACATTACTTATGGTCTGAGCAATGGATGTTTCAAAATGTCATTCATGTTCATTGTTTATTAGTGGAAAGTAGAACACCTGTTTTGTTATGATTGAAGACTCGGATGTTTTTAAATTTTAGTCTTACTTGCATGTGATAGACAGCTTACGACTTGCAGCAATTTTCTGTAATTGAATTGAGCCTGTTGTATCGCAGGAGGCTAGTGCAATCCCGTTTGCTGCTTTGACTGCATGGCGTGCTTTACATGGTACGGCTCGAATTTCTGAAGGGTATGTCTGATTACATACACCATCTGATAGGCAGATAGTCAGTTGCTTCTGCTTCTTTAGTTGACATTGCATACAATCAGTTACTCTTATTTATTTTTATGTTGCATATTTGGTCTGTGACTGTTTTCATGGTCTTTTTTTTTCCCATAATGATGTGAGTCCTCATAGTGTGCTTGTGCAGCGAACATACAAGAAACATAGGATTTGGGCACTGGCAAAAGTTAGTGTACTATACTGTTGAAATTTGCATAATTTTGGGTTTACCATAGTGATGTACTATGCCACACTTCTCTTTCTTTGTCTTTTACTTTATGCCAGACTGACTACTATGGTTAATCTGAAACCAATCTGTTAGTCAGGTGAACTGCGTATGCTTTACATACATGCTTGCTTGTCATTAGCTGCAAAATGCTACTGATTGTTGTTAATCTGAATACCAATCTTTTAGTCAGGCTAATTGCATACACTTACATTCATGCTTGTTTGTCATTAGCTGCATAAGGCTATTGATTGATTGGAAGCTTATTGAATTGATTTTTGTTTATTGAGTTTAATTGCATTTGTTGTAATTACAGACAAAGAGTTCTTGTGATTGGTGGAGGAGGAGCAGTTGGGTTAGCTGCTGTTCAACTTGCGGTGGCTGCTGGGTGTGGGGTTTCTGCTACCTGTGGAACCCAAAGTATTGAGCGAGTTATAGGAGCTGGTGCTGAACAAGCTATTGATTACACTGCTGAGGTAAGTAGCCTTTGGTGCTCTTGTCCTTATACAAACTTTTAAAGCAATAACATTGTATCTTGAGAGATTGGTTTGTGATGCAACAGCATACACAAGCCATCTAACCTTTGTTTGCAGTTGTTGTCTTGTGAACCCTTGCTGCAGTTGTGAGCGGTATTCTTTGTCTACCTTCACAGAAGTATAGAAAATGTTGTATTCTATATCGGTGATCATGTGATAGTTATATGATACTCAATACACTGCATGTGATCTTCATAGCCTTCTTTTATTGCTGAAGCTATATTGTTCTTCATGGAGTAGAACGAAACTCTGGCTTGGTCTTTTGGCACTCTATGAAGCTGGACAGCTGCTTGATGCTTTGCATTATAGTTCTTTGTTGATGCTCCCATTTGCATGACAAACCTGTAATATTGTACTTGCAGATCTGCGAGATTCCATGGACACTTAAATCTGTTTTTCCCCCTTAGGTCTAATGTAACTATTTTTTCTCATGTATTAAGATGAAAATCCAGGACGTATAGACTTATAGGGGAATAGGGGATGCTCCTGGCATCCATTAGTCTTCTCCATGTATTAAGATGAAAATCCAGTATATATACACTTGTAGGGGATGCCACAGATGCTCCTGGAATCCATTACTTTTCTGTGCTGCCTTGAGTTGCATAACTATATGGAGCAAACTTGTAATTGAAGACCCCCTCCCCCCCCCCTCCCCCACCCCGCACACCACCCCACCCACACACACACTCGAACACACCCCACAAACCACCAACCGCTCCAAC
>Ga0182004_10000014_pt1 | contig 55018 bp, 34 predicted proteins | sample Sormic07211540_1_FD_120479 | JGI IMG/M metagenome (GOLD analysis project Ga0182004, IMG submission 120479) | Endophyte microbial communities from Sorghum bicolor roots, Mead, Nebraska, USA - 072115-40_1 MetaG | ecosystem: Host-associated > Plants > Roots > Unclassified | place: USA: Nebraska...
ATATATATATATATATATATATATATATATATATAAGTCATAATGATCTTGCAATTTGCAACGGAAAGAATAGTTTTCTAAAAATGGACCCTCCGTTTTTTTAGAGAAATTGAAAACAACCAGAAGCCACGTTCGTTTGAGTTTATTAGCCGAATCTATCTGCCATTCAACAGTGTTTTTTCTCTATAATAAATCAATAAACCATACTTTCTGTCACGCCTTTTCGGCTAAATGAATATTTCGTAAAGGGTGTTTCTTGAGTAGACTCACGATGTCCCTACACAGGAGTAAGAAAAAACAAGTAGCAAAAGAGTCCAGTGTGCTTTGAATCATGGAGGAACATGTTTGCTCTGGCCGGAGAGAAGTTCAGACTAGCGCAACATTTTAGCAGTGTACGTGACCTGTGAATATACCCAAAGCCCAATCCAAATGCCGCATTGTGGCTTCCATGACAAAGGCCCAACACATCTTCTTTATTGGTACAAAGCCCATCTAAACCTTAGCCTTTCGGTTTCATGTCACAGGTCTACAAATAGGAATTTTTTGTTTTAAAAAAAATAGTTGTAAAAAATAACAAATCTGTTTTATTGGTGAGGATCCACGAACGAAGGCCATCCATAAAAAATGTAATCCATCCGTGCTAAACTAAATCAATTTCTAATGTTGTCCTAGACCAAGCTAATTTTAATTAAACCGACTTCATAAAATAGCATCAATATTTATATAACACAAATCAATACTACAAGGTGATGCAAATATATTGATGCCATCATAGATGTTTTGATTCTTAGAATGGCTCTAAAAATCAAATTTTTTTGGGATGTTCTTATACATTTCTTGGACAAATAAATTTTCATTATGATTTGGCTGGGGTGCGCCAAGCCTAACCAGCAGTGCAACGGCTAGGCAACGCTTGAGAGACCCAATGGCAAGCCATTGCGGTGGTTCCTCCCCCCACAAAAAATTAATTTAACATCAAAGTGAACACATGGTCCACATATCAGATATTAAACTGATAAGAACAGATACTACACTTGATCTTAGCCAAAAGGCCGAGAAAGGTATGAGTTGCATCATTGCCGTGGGTCTCATTTTCTACCCTTCTTGTGCCTCAACTCGCTCAAAGCTGTCGAGGTGGGACTAAATTGAAGATTAAGCATGGCTTAGCGCAGCGCAAATGCATTGCTCTTGCTTGCGTGTTTGGTTTATTGAGCAGTTTGGGCCCGTAATTGACCATCCCAACGTGTAAGGTCACGGCCCAAGTCCCATTACTGGGCCTTTACTCAGTGGATCCCATAATTAATTGGCCTAGTTTCCAGTAGCCGCTGGCGTTGGAGAAAGAGGAGACTGGAGCATTGTCAAGTTGTGGCACCAGGTCAGGTCGCAAACCAATAGTGGACCAAGAGCAAATTTGACATGGAATGGATGCAAGCAACGCGCGTCGGCCGGCGGCGAGGCAACGATGCTGTGGCAGCCGAGATCGACGGCGGCGTGTTCTTCATGCACGTACAGCAGTAGCACCACCGAGGCCTTGTTTAGTTCACCCAAAAACTAAATTTTTTTAAAATTTTCTGTCAGATCAAATCTTGCGACACTTGCATGAAGCATTAAATATAAATGAAAATAAAAACTAATTACACAACTTATCTATAAATCGCGAGACGAATCTTTTAAACCTAATTACTTTATAATTGAACAATGTTTGTCAAATAAAAACGTTTGTCAAATAAAAATAAAAGTGCTATATTGTCAAAATCAAAAAAATTTGGATCTAACAAGGTCGCATTATTGCAGCACAGCAGCACACGAGAGGCTGACGGACGGCCACCGGGGACTAGCGGCGTGCAGTTTTGGTTTTCGATCTTTCTACACTTTCACGCCTTGTTTAGTTCCAAAAAATTTTGCAAAATTTTTCAGATTTTCCGTCACATCGAATCTTTAGACACATGCATGAAGTATTAAATATAGATAAAAATAAAAACTAATTACACAGTTTGGTCGAAATTGACGAGACGAATCTTTTGAGACTAGTTACTCCATGATTGGACAATATTTGTCAAATACAAACGAAAAAACTACTGTGTTTTCACTTCACTGTGTTTTGATCGGGAAGTATATCTACTTTTGTTGTTTTTTTTGGGTCCTGCAATGCTTATCTTTGATGAGAGGATATGATGAGGTGTGCAGTGTGCCGGTATCTATAACTCTCAACGAGAGGGATGGCCATTGATGAGAAATTTAAGGTCTTGTTGGGTAGTGCAAATCAATCAATTTATCGATTAATAAGATTGTTAATCAATTTGGTATTATTTAACAATTAATAAGAACGTTTTTTTTAATCAACTCTCTACCTTCTACCCTGTTGTTATTACGCTGTGTAGAAGCGGGAATTTTGTTCCATTGTCTAAAAGATACTACCATGTTATTATTCATTTTTTTTAAAAAAAAACTCCACCACCAAGTTTAAGGAATTTAATTGTTACCTAAATTACTAGTATTCAGAAATCTTATAGAGTTAGTATTTGGTGAAGTGTGCCGGCCAACAAACGTTCATATACTGACCCTTTTTTTTTTTTGGAACGACCCTGTTTTGAGTTTTTTTGACTGAAAAGACTGTAGGGAAGATCCTCACGGTGGCTCAAACTTTTATAAAATATTAACAAAAGGGGATTTACTGAATGCATCTAGCCACGCACAAAAGGAAGACCACGGGTCTCTCCTTTAAATCTAAGAGACTGAAGATTACATTGATTTTTGAAAATTTGCAAGTCAAATACTAGAACTGGGGTTCTTGCCGTGGAAGATCTTTTTATTCCTCACCTTCCAGATTTCCCATGAAGCTATCATTACCATCTCGATGAAGAACGGCAGGCCTGAATTAGCTCTTGCTTGTGCCAGACCAGGGAGTAAGCCAAGCTGTTCATCCCACTGTACGTTCATGGCTTGCCAGCATCTTCTAGCAAAGGTGCAGGAGAAGAATAAGTGTTCCAGGTCTTCTAGTAAACCATGAGAACAAATGACGCATAGATCATCATCTTGGATGTTACAGTGTCATCTTCTGAGCATGTCTTTATTATTCAGTCTATCTACTAATACCAGCCAGGGAAAGAATTTTATTCTGGGGGTGCACTTGGCCTCCCAGATCCATCTGAAGGCTGGGTGAATGCCAGCTTGTACAGTCGTCGAGAGGAATAGTTGCCATTGTCCCAGATGTAGTTCCAAACATCATCCTCTGATTCAGGTATTGGTAAGCTGTTCAAGTGTTCCTGAAGATGTTCTAATTCAGTGAAGGCCTCGGAGACAACGGCAGGTGAAAGAGGTCTTCAAGATCTTCAGTGTTCATCCCATCCTTGACTGAAATCCTAGTATCCATGGAGAAGGAGAGTAGCCTCAGGTACTGAAGAGATAGCAGGTGGTGTGTCCAGGGATCATCCCAGAATAGGACAGTGGATCCATCCCCAATGGTACAACGAGCTATCCCTCGGAAAAGATTGCTTTATTAGTCTGATGATGTCTTTCCACAGAAAGATCCAACCTCTCTAGTTGCATGTAGAACCTTGTCTTGATAATATTTCCACCATATGAGTTATACCCAGGGAATGTCTCTTTTGTTGTAGAACTTGTCAAGATGCTTGAGAAGAAGCAGTGCATCTTTTTGGAGACCGAGATTGAGTATGCTAGTTCACCCCCAAAACCAAAAACTTTTCAAGATTCCCTGTCACATCTAATCTTATGGCACGTGCATGAAGTATTAAATATAGATGAAAATAAAAACTAATTGCACAGTTTGCCTGTAAATCGCGAGACGAATCTTTTAAGCCTAGTTACTTTATAATTAGACAATGTTTGTCAAATAAAAATGAAAGTGCTACAGTGTCAAAATTCAAAAACTTTTTGGATCTAAACAAGGCCTAATCCCACCTTTATCTTTAGGGGTAGTAACTACTGGCCAGGCCACGAGGTTACCTCCTCTTTGCTGATTTGAATTGCCTGGCCAAAGGCACTGTTTTCTAGCCCGATCGATGTTATCAATTACTCCTTTGGGAAGCTTAATCACACACGATGCATATAGGTGGTGATCAGTGTGATGCGGACTTGATCATCTCCAAAACGTCCTGAATACGACAGCAAGGAGAGCAGGCTGAAAGTCTACGTTCAACTCGATCCATCACTGGTGTGAGATCCTCGAAGCGAGGTTTTGTGGTTCCCATTGGAAGGCCCAGGTATGTGGAAGGGAGGGAGCCAATTTGTTTTTGAGTTGTTCCCAGTAAAGAACCACGGTAAAGATTTGCAAATATCCTCCAATCCTGAGAGCCTGTCATCTTTAGTGTCCACATATTTGTCAGGGTTTGATATGATGGATGGGTGCTCGTGGGATAGATAGAAGGATGTACTAGCTTGCTTGCTTGTCGAGTGCGAAGAATCGTCAGAACGAAGGTCAGCATGACATCTAGTTTTGTCATGCTACCTTAATTATTTTTCCTTTGCGTCTATATATATATTCCCCCCATCCTTTTCTGGCATGCTACCTTATTTTTTCTTTGCGTCTGTCGATTTTTTTTTTCCATTTAAGATCATTGACGAAACGTCTTCATCATGTAAAGGTCCCCTACTAGGCTACTACCTACTACCTAGAGCACTATAAATTGTACCTCACAGAGATGGTATAATCCCAAGCTCACGGACAACTAATTTGATACTGCTAGTGAAGCAAGTCAATATACTCCTGGGAACCCCTCATAGAAATTAATATAAGATATGATTTTCATATGGCTGATGGGGAAGGAGAATGGAGCTACTCCAAGAATTCTAGGCGTCCAGTGATTATTCTATCCCTTTTCCTATGATACAGCTATATTTTATGAAACATGCATTTCTCATGTTGCATATGCACCAAGTTTGTAAGCAATTAATGATATATATGTTGGTATTGTTAGTTTTAACCATTATATCATTGCTTAAAGCATATATAAAATTAGTCTTTTTCTTAAAGCATATAGAACATTAGTTAACTCCATGTTTCATTTGTGATTGTTGCTATCCCTTTGATACTATCAAATCATATTAATCTGGTGTGATTCTTGATGCCAGTTAAGTACCATCCATTGGCCTTATCTAATAACTTACTGCAAATATCAATTTGGTTTTAGTGTTCTTCTTACAAGGATGGGAGGCCCATATATCACCTAATGATTTCTTCTTCTTTTTGGATTTTATTAGGAAATATATTTTCGTGAGACCAAGCCAGTGGTTGAGAATGCCATAAAAGAAGTGTACACAACTCTTCTCCCCAAAACTATGATCATTGGCGACCTAGCATGCGCTGCGGGGCCAAACACATTGCTCTTCATGTCCAGTGTTATAAGCACCATTGTTGAACACTGTAAATCTAGTAGGGATGATTCCGTGGAACTTCAATTCTTCTTGAATGACCTTCCCGGCAACGACTTTAACGAACTATTTCGGTTAATTGAGAAGTTCAGAAGGCCAAATATAACGGGTGAAAGGGCACATCTACCACCTTTTTATTATATTCAAGGGTTACCAGAATCCTATTATAACAGGCTTTTTCCCCGTGAAAGTGTCCACATATTCCACTCTTCATACGGTCTTCATTGGCGCTCCCAGGTATTTAGATCACTAATTAAATTGGCTATTTATCAATGCTAAGAAAGAGTTTTTCCTACGGGTACTCCAGTTACTTATGAGAAAGTAAGATCTCAAAGAAATCACAACCCTTGATTTATTTGGTAGACATAATAATTATGTAATTTAAATAATTAGCATACAAAAAAAGAGAAAACTATCTAACTCGAGCCAGCAATTTACCTCCTTACATATCTCTCTAGCATAGAAGGCAAGTAGAAACGAAGTACCTATTGTACCCCCTTAATCTTTAGTTTTGTGATATATAGTTTGAGATTTACATACTGATATCATAGGTTTTACAGATTTAAATTTGAAATACTTCCTATTATAATTCTATATTTGAGTTTTCATTTAAGCTATTTAGACTCAAATCCCCCCACCTGCTCCCAAAAAAGAAAAAAACGGGAAAAATCATCTATGCATGGTTCAAAAATTAGTATTTTGTCATATGTGGTCAAGTGAAATCCAAGTTTCCTTAATAAATGGCCATCTCAAAACTAGGTTTTATTTTGAAAATAAATTTAAACCATTGGAAACAAGCCCAAATTTTATCACACGTGTTTATTAATTCCAAAATAGAGCCTAATTTTTAGCACGTGTTTGTTAAGAAAAATCGAGTTTTACTCAAGCATGTATGCTAAAAAATTATATGACAAAATACTTTGTGAAGAGGAAGTGAGCCTAGCTCAACATACTGGTTGAGTGGGAGGTGTGGTCATGCACCCAACCACCCAAGTTCTAAGTCCTCTCTTAGACTGAATTTGGGTGCCTAAACCACCTAGTTCCTCCTAAGTTGGATCTTGTTTTTTTAAGTACTTCCCGAACCATGAATTTGGATAGTTTTTTGGACTCCTAAGAAACATTTTTAGGCCAAACAAGTTAACCACAAACTCAAAACAGCTATAGAATGATTTATATATAAAAAATTTTCTTTTATTGAGTTAAAATTATATTACAAGTGCACGACTTTACCATAAGTCTTTTTCTCCATAAGAATGATATAGAAAGTAGCTCAATCATGAGAAGCCACATTATTGTATGTTTTGTTTATTCGGGGCATACAAGGTATACTTTTGTAATTACCACACAGAGTGAATTCGAAAATAATGTCACGTTCAATCAACTAAAAATTACATGTTCAAACAATCATGTATGGGACCTTACATCTATTAATAGATCTAATTATGTATGTGGTCGATCATTTTCAACCACATTTGTCTACTTCCTAACATAAAAATATATAAATATATATTTACAACATTTAAATCAACGGTTCAAAGTTACTTGGGAATATTATAGCAACCCCCTTAATTATGTACATATCTTCCATAGAGTATCAATCTTTTTGTTGTTCTCTTTATATGTCTAATATAATATGTTCTCAAATGATATCTATGTAGGAACTTGAGGGACTAGAGTCGTGGAGAAAAACTTATCTAAATGAAGACAACATTTACATTACAAAGACCACAACACCTTTTGTGGTGAAACAATTCCAGAAGCTGTTCTATAAGGACTTCTCCCTCTTCCTAAAGTTGCGTCACGAAGAACTTGTGCATGGAGGGCAAATGGTTCTTATATTTAATGGGAGAAAGGATGAGGATGTATACAATGGTGATCTTAATAAACTTTTTGCATTGGTTGCAATAGCATTAAAGTCTCTTGTTTTGAAGGTAGTTGTATATGTAAATTACTGCATTGTTGTATTTTTACTTATTTTCATTTCACGTTGTGAAGGAAGACATGAAGTTAAAAAATTCTGATCATAACAGGGCCTTGTGGACAAGGAAAAGCTACAATCTTTCAATCTACCAGTCTACGGGCCATCAGTTGGAGAAGTGAAAGAACTAGTCATGCAAAGCCATTTATTTAACATGAATCTAATCAAACAATTTGAGACGAACTGGGATCCTTTTGATGATTCAGAAGGTGATGATGTTGAAGATAATGCCTGCAGTAGCATGAACATTGCTAAGTTTATAAGACCTGCACTAAAGTCTTTAATTGTTCGCCATTTCGGAGAAACCATAATTGACGCATGGTTTACCGAGTTCAAGAGCCTTGTTGCTGAGCACCTTGAAAAGGAGAAGACCAAGTTCACCATCATCGTCATGTCCTTGAAGAAAGAATAATATAGATCGATGTGGGTGTTGTTTCTCAAATTTCTTTTACTCAAATACCAAAGAATTATATAATATATAGACATGTGTGTAGCTACTCCTATATGTGTATCTCAAGATTCAGGGTGTATATGAGCCAATGAAGTGTATGTACATGCAATATATACTATAGACCATTTGGGATAGTATGTATGCCATATATGAAAGTATACACAGAGTATATTGTTATATTTATTTATATACTATAATAATGGTATTAATATATATAGTATTACTAGTATCTAGGTACTCCCTCAACCCCAAATTATAAGTCATTCTATTTTTTTAGAATCATCTTAAGTTTGACCAAAATTATAGAGAGAATTGTAAAGATTTATGATATTAAAAAAAATCTAATAATGTTTATATGGTGTCATAAATATTTCTATTTTATTATATAAATTTAGCTAAACTTGAGATAATTTGACCCTCCAATAAAGTTAGAGTAACTTATAATTTAGGACAGAGGGAGCAGTAAATAATATTCCAACACCCTCATAGTTAGACTACCAGTCACAGCCCTCAGGTTCAGGCTCCAGGCCTGGCCTAAATTTTTTCGGTGAGCGCCAAGCAACCTGGCTTCGGAGCGGTATTGCCACTCCCTACACTACACCCATGCATGTTTTTTTTCGACTCAATTGATTCCAATCTGCTCAGATCTTGTCCGCTCGGCATATGCTTCGTCCCTAACCTCAGCGGCACCGCCCCACACCCTACCGGTTGAAGAGTCAAGATGACGAACTAAGGGTTGAATAGTCATTTCTAAAATTTATCGTGCCGGCTAATCGAAACAAATGCGAAATTAAAACTATCGGTTTAGCCAAGACTACACCCCTCTATCTAAGTTTTCTAGCACCTTGTAAAATATCCTAAACAAGCAAACAAGGTGCTACCTTAGCAAGAGCTCACCTAACAAATTTTAGGAGCAATGTCACACAAACCTATGCTACTAGTACTTTGTAACCGGGGAGCTCCTATACAACTAGTGAGCAAAAACACAAGGCTCCTTACTCACTAGCAATGTTCAATAACAAGGCAACCAATGCAAAATTAGAGAGTGCAACTTACTTAGCTACACAAACTAAGCAATGTGACTAACAAGATTACACAAACTAAATTAGCCATGTAAGGGAACTACTTCTAGCTACACAAGCAAGAAGGTAACTATCAAGCTACACAAGCAAGACTAGTTGCAAGAGCAACTACACAAGCATAAGTATATAGAATGTAAATATAAGCTTGTGTAAGGCGAATGCAAACCACCGAGAAGAGTAGACAATGTTGACATGGTGTTTTTTTACCAAGGTTCACTTGGTTGCCACCAAGTTACGTCCTTGTTGTGGCGATACACCCACTTGATGAATCACGAGCTAATTGGCAATCCAAAGCCAAATCCTCAGCGGGTGCCGCACATCCACTCTCAAGATGGGGATGGAATGCAGTGGTGGTGTTGAATATCACAGCCGCGAGGCGAGGGCTAGTGCCATGGTGAGGTGGGGCAGGACGAGTCAAGTGTAATTGAGGAGGGCCAGAGTAGCAAAGTCTTGTCTCGTCTATGACATGTAGTAAGGCAAGGACAACAATGGCGGCCAAGTGGTGTAGCAAAGTCATAGGAAGCTAGGTCTGCACATCCTTCCTAAGTTCTCTTGCACATCCTGGCCTCCACGCGCTACCCTATTGTGGGTGGATGAATGCGGCGTAGCGTGATGTCGTTGCACCAGTGTGGTGGGCCGTGAGCACATGCAATGTTGTGGGAGGAGGGGATGGATCGGGATGGCATAGTAATACAAGTTTAGAGAGCTGAGTATTTATTTTGAAAGTACTAGGGCTAGGATAAGAACTACATCTGAGCATTTTGCGGGAACGGGTTTGGACCGGACCAAGAAAAGGCCTAGTTATTTTAGGCAAAAAAATCCCGTCCATTACCGTCCCATTGGGCAAGTCGGGCCTAGTATTTTCGGGTTAGGCTCAGGCCAGGCCCAGCTTGGGCAAGCCGCCCACGTGTTTACACTATAAAATAGTATTTTAGGCTGGGTTCGGGCCAAGAAAATTTTTTCTAAGCAGCAAGATTTGTACCCAGGCCCTGTCCAGTAAGGTTCATGGGCGGTCCAAAACCCATCAAGCTCAGGCCAGGCCCGTGGGCCGAACTCAATTTGCTCATGTATAATAAGAACTAGGACAAGTTTAGAGGTCGCAATTTGAAAATAGGAGGACTTAGATGAGATCTCAGGAGAAGTTTAGAGAGTTGAATGTGCAATTTGAAAGTACCGAAACCTAAATGAGAACTTGGAATAAATGAGAACTCTTTTAAAAATGTTAGATCAACTCCATTACCATGTTAATTATGTATCCCTCCGCCCCAAAATGAGTCTCCATCTCACATTTAGTGGAGTCAACAAATGTTAACTTTGACTAGGTACTATGAAAATGTATGATGTAATTACCTAATGATGTTTATTTGAAATCATAAATATTAGTATTTTTTTATACATATTGAGTCAAAGTTAAGACTGTTTAACTTCTTAAAACGAGGCATTGGGACTTATTTTGGGGCTAAGGAAATATTCATTAAAAGAAACTCCACCGCTATGTTTACAGGAATTAACAGCTAGGCCTTGTTTAGTTCCTTCCCGAAATTTTTTCGGGACACTGTAACACTTTCGTTTGTTTATGGTAATTATTGTCTAATTATGGACTAACTAGGCTTAAAAGATTCGTCTCGTAAATTTCAAGCAAACTGTGTAATTAGTTTTTATTTTTGTTTATATTTAATACTTCATGTATGTATCTAAAGATTCGATGTGACGGAAAATATTGAAAAGTTTTTGAATTTTGGGTGGAAGTAAACAAGGCCCTAGTATTCAGAATCTTCATAGCTTTATTCGATGAGAGGAGAGGTGTGCCGGCCAACAATGGTTCATATACTGAGACGTTTCATCTTTATTGACCAAATATTTGAGGGTTTGATTGATGCATGGGATACAACGAATAGATTTTTTTTTTTGAACAGGATACAGTGAATTGATTTTTTTTGAACAGGATACAGTGAATTGATGGCTACGAAGGTGGGGGTTGGATAAGGTTCTGCACTGTTGCTTGTCAATTAAGCATAAAAACGTCAGAACGAAGGTAAGCATGGCATCTATTAATTTCTTTTTCAGATAAGATCATTTGACAAAAGGGCTTCAGCATCATGTAATGATCCTTAGAGTAGTATAAATTGGACCTGGTAGAGATGATACTGGGACAACTAATTCGACAATGCTACTGAAGCAAGATAGGGCGTGCATATAATCCCAAGCTCCTCATAGAAATGAATACAGATTTTCATATGACTGAAGGGGAAGGAGAATGGAGCTACTCCAAAAATTCTAGGCGTCAAGTGATTATTCTATCCCAACCCTTTTCCTAGGATACAACTATGTTTCATGTTGCTTGCACCAAGTTTATAAGTAATGATACGTTGGTACTGGCTATAGATATTTTTAACCATTGCAAACAATAGTTTATTGTCATCTACGGACTTGAAACATATATAAAAGTAGTCATTTTTTAAAGCATATAGAACATTAGTTAAGTCCATGTCTTTGTTTGCAATTGTTCTATCCTTCTTATATTGTCAAATTATACTGATCTGGTATGATTATCTATGCCAATTAAGTACCACCCATTAACCTTATTCAATAACTTACTGCAAATAGTATCAAGTTGGTTTCGTTGTTCTTCTTACAATTAGGAGACCTACATATCACCCTATGATTTTTTCTTCTTTTGTGGTTTTTATTAGGAAATTTTTTTTCTTGAGACGAGGCCAATGATCGAGAATGCCATAAAAGAAGTGTACACAACTCTTCTCCCCAAAACTATGATCATTGCTGACCTAGGATGCTCTTCAGGGCCAAACACAATGCTCTTCATATCTAGTGTCATAAACATCATTGTTGAAAAATGTAAATCTACTGGAGATGATTGCATGGAACTTCAATTCTTCTTGAATAACCTTCCCGGTAATGACTTTAATGAACTATTTCGGTCAATTGAGAAGTTCAAAAGGCCAAATACAACAGGTGAAAGGGAACATCTACCACCTTTATATTATATTATGGGGTTACCAGAATCCTATTACAAAAGGCTTTTTCCTCGTGAAAGTGTCCATCTATTCCACTCTTCATACTGCCTTCACTGGCGCTCCCAGGTATTTGGAACATTGATTAAATTAGTTATTTATCAATTTTAACAAGGATTTTGCTATGATACTCCAGTTATCTCCGAGAAGGTAAGAGCTCAAATATATCATGTTGATTTTTTTTTTGGTACAAGGAATAATTATATAATTAAAACAATTAGCATAAAGAGGGGGAGGGGGAGGGGGAGGAAAACTAGCCAACGATTTATTTGCTTACTGTACATGTTTCTCTTTCCGCGGAAGGCAAGAAACAACACCGTATTGATCTATCAGGTAATCTTTATTTTTGTTAACAATACATTTTACAAAAAAAAAATACATCTAAATGCATTTTCTAAACAAGCGTGTCTTATCCCATCCTTTCCATAGATGCTTAAAATCCAGTATGACCAATTTTATTTATATCTGGCATCGTAGCTTTTACAGATTTACAATTGAAATTCTAACTACAATTCTATTTTTGAGTTTTTGTTTAAGCTATTTACCACCAAATCTCCTGCCCTCCCCCCCCCAAAAAAAAAGAACTAGGAAAAATCATCTAAACGCATGGTTCAAAAATTAGCAACAAGCTCAAAATTAGATTTTATTTTTGAAACTAAATATAAAGCATTAGAAACAAGCTCAAAATTTGTAATACGTGTCTAGTAATTTCAAAGTAGAGCCTAATTTCCACCATGTGTTTTGTTAAGAAAAAACAAATTTTACTCGAGCATGTATGCTAAAAAGTTAAATGGCAAAATACTTCTTGAACCATGAATTTGGATGTCTTTCTGGACTTGTAAGAAACATTGTTGAGGCCAAACAAGTTAACCATAAACTAAAATAGGTATAGAATGACTTATAAAAAGTCTTATTTTTTTTTGTTAAGATAAAATTGTATTACAAGTGTAAGTCTTTTTCCAGAAGAAATTTTTTTGGAAGTCGTTCAATCACGAGAAGACATTGTATATTTTGTTTATTTAGTGCATACAAGGTATAGTTTTGTAATTACTATACAAAATAGAGTTTAAAAATAAAAAGTTTATTATAATGTCACGTTCAGTCTACTAAAAATTACATGTTCAAACAATCAAGTATGGAACCTTACATCAATAGATCTAATTATGTATATGATCGGTTGTTATCTGTCACATTAGAGCTAATATATTCAAATACAAGATATTTTGCCTACTATTTTGTCTACTTCCTAAAATTACATATTTATTCTACTACCTCTGTGGAGGTAATAATAGTAATCAACATTTTGGTCAACGCACTTGGGAGTACCATAGGAACCCCCTTAGTTATTTACACATCTTCCATAATGTATCTATCTTCTTGCAGTTCTCTTAACATGTCTATCATAATGTTCTGAAATGATATCTATGTAGGAACCTGAGGGACTAGAGGCATGGAGAAAAACTTATCTAAATAAAAACAACATTTACATTACGAAGACCACAACACCTTTTGTGGTCAAACAATTCCAAAAGTTGTTCTACAAGGACTTCTCCCTCTTCCTACAGCTGCGTCATGAAGAACTTGTGCATGGAGGGCAAATGGTCCTTATATTTCTTGGGAGGAAGAATGAGGATGTATATAATGGTGATCTCAATCAACTTTTTGCATTGGTTGCAAGATCGTTACAGTCTCTTGTTTTGAAGGTACTTGTATATTTGTAAATTATTGTTGTATTTTTACTTGTTTTCACTTTGTGGAGTCATGAATTTAAATGAATTCTGATCATGATAGGGCATTGTGGAGAAGGAAAAGCTAGAATCTTTCAATCTACCAATCTATGGGCCGTCGGTTGGAGAAGTGAAGGAACTAGTCATGCAAAGTCATTTATTCAACATGGATCTAATTAAACAATTTGAGATGAACTGGGACCCTTTTGATGATTTAGAAGGTGATGATGTTGAGGATAATACCCGCAGTAGCATGAATATTGCTAAGTTCATCATGTCCGTACTAAAATATTTAATTGTTCACCATTTTGGAGAAACCATACTCGATGCATGGTTTGCCGAGTTCAAGTGCCTCGTTGGTGAGCACCTTGAAAAGGAGAAGACCAAGTTCACCGTCATCGCCATGTCCTTGAAGAAAGAATAATATAGATCTATATGTGTGTTGTTTCTCAATTCTTTTACTCAAATGCCAAAGAATATTATGTATGTTTGTATTTGTGCATGTGTCTCTCTGTGTCTGTACATGCATGCATACATGTCTACTCCTACTTTGTGTAGTCACTCCAATGTGTATATCTTATGATAGGTCGTATATGGCCAATGAAGTATATTTGTATAAAGTATATGATCATACTAGACCATTTGGGACAGTATATATATATTATATATATAAGTATACATAGAGTATATGATTATACTTAATATGATAGTATTATATGTAGACCTTGTCCTCTCAGCGTATATATGTTGCGTCCCCAATCCCGCCGGCACAGCTCCCCTGGCCCCACCCCTTCAGCATCGTGCCGCTTCGCATTTGTTTTTGGGCCTTGTTTACTTCCAAAAAAAATTGCAAAATAAGAATATTAGCACTTTCGTTTGTATTTGACAAATATTGTCCAATCATAGACTAGCTAGACTCAAAAGATTCATCTCGCGAATTACATGTAAACTATACAATTAGTTATTATTTTTATCTATATTTAATACTTCATATATGTGTCGCAAGATTCGATGTGACGAAAAATTTTAAACTTTTTCTAAATTTTTTTAGAAACTAAACAAGGCCTTGACCTCCTCAACGAAGACACCTGACAGACAGCCGTCAAACGCGGTCGGGTGTGTTGGCCAAGCAGACTTGCACATGCTCGACAGGCCGGGGTCTGGGAGTGGGAGGCGTAGCGCCTAGGTGCGGGACTACCACGTCACATCGAATCTTACAACATAAATATTTTACAAAATATAGAATCTTACGACACATGCATTAAGCATTAAATATAAATAAAAAAGTAACTAATTACACAGTTTGCATGAAATTTGCGAGGCGAATCTTTTGGACCTAGTTAGTCTATAATTGGATAATATTTGTCAAATACAAATGAAAATGTTACTGTTCACATTTTATAAAAAAAATTTGCAAGTAAACAAGACCTTGGCCACACACGTCGTCGAACGCCAAGCAGCACGTACTGTGTCATCGCCTCGATCGAGGAATTGGGACTTCACCTAGGCGATGTGTGTCCGGCTCAAGTCCACCATGAAGGCCTAAAGTAAGCATACAGTATATAGGTCTCATTTTCATGTTCCATTATTCCATATCAACAAGTCAAGGTTCGTTGTATCAGATTGGTTTCAATATTAGGTGTGCACGATCACCTATAAGGCAGTCACCCAAAATTTTGATGCATGCATGCAACTAAACATGATCTCGTCTTGTACTGGGCCAAACAACAAAGAGAACCAAACACGACCACCTACGGCCTGGCCCTGTTCGGTTCTAATGGATTTCACCAGAAATTATTCCATTTAATCAATGCTTATATAAATTTGCAAAGTAATCCCGGTAGGATTCATTTCAGGCAATGATTTCTTACCGAACAAACGAGAGCTCAACCTGACTTCTTTGATCCTGAACAACCTGGCCATTCAGGACCGAGCTCAGCTTGGTTTGCAATTGCAACCAATCACGCCCTATATGCTCCCTCCCTAATCCCGCCGGCACATCTCCCCACCCCTCAGGCCCGAGGCTTGATTTGCCATAGATTATTAATCTCAATGATTAGATGTTTCGTGTACACGCAGAAAAACCAAAGAATGTGCGAACAACCAGCTCAAAAAAGCTAAGTAATGGCTGACAAAACTGTTCTTTATTGTCTCACTCTACCAATGTCATATTAGCTAGGCCAAGACCCAATGCAAGACCTTCCACTGAAACTGATAATCTGCAGGTAAACAACACGGACATCTATATATATATCCGAATAGTTCATTGCTATCTACCTCCATAAATAGTAAGTCGACTTCTCTTTCTCTCTGGCATAACTGGACATTTTCAAAACAATAACCGAAAGAGTTCCATAGTTGGACGTTTGAGCAAAAGGTTCAGATTGCTTTGCATCATGGAGGAACGTGTTTGCTTTGCTCTCGCTGGAGAGACAAGTTCAGAGTAGTGAACTTTCAACATTTTAGCAGCGTATGTGACCTCTAAATAAAAAATATACTCAAAGGCTCAATCCCTAATGCACCTTAGCCTTTTGGTTTCCATTGTCACAAGCCTAACAAGTGAGGATCCAGGCACGAAGCATTTGTCCTTCAATTAAATCCATCTGTCCTAAATCGAATCAGTTTCTAAATTTGTCCTAGGTCAAACTATTTTAAATTTGAATCAACTTTACAAAGAGCATAAATGTTTGTAGATGACACACTATCCTATAAAATTGGTTAAATTCAGGATAGATGTCAATTTATTTGGGGGATGGTTAGGCTTGAGCCTTGCTTATTTTAGGCTCAAAACAAGAGAAATTTTCATTTTCATTTGGTTGGGGTGCACCAAGCTCTGCCAATAGTGCAACAGCTGAGCAACGCTTGAGGAACTTAGTGGCAAGCCACTATTATAGTCTCTCCCCACAAAAAATAAATTTAATATCAAAATAGACACATGGTCCGTATATCAGATATTAAACTGATAAGAACAGATACTACACTTGATCTTAGCCAAAAGGCCGAGAAAGGTATGAATTGCACTAAACCCGGAGGTCTCAGTTTTATACCCTTTTCTCCGTCTCTGCTCGCTCAAAGCTGCCCAGGTGGGACTAAACTGAAGGTTAAGCACGGCTTAGTGCAGCGCAAATAATGCGGTGCGTTGGTTGATTGGGCCATTTGGGCTCGTAATTTACCATCCGAACGTGTCTGTTGCCACCGCAATTACTAGTTGGGCCCAAATTTAGGCCCACGCGGAGAACAAACTGTACTATGCGTCTCCCTCGACGGCCCAAGTGAGGCCTCGGGCCTCCAACACACCAGATTTTGTGTGGGTCCCACCTGCCGTGGACACCAACCACAGCACGAATCTCACAGCCTCGTGTCGTCTCCTTTCCTTCCCACCTCCAGCCACCGCCGCAAGGAAGAACCCCTTCTCATGGCGGCGGCGACGGCTTCGACGGCCGGGGAGGGAGGAGTAGGAGGAGACAACAGCGCGGGTGCCCTGTTGCGCATCTTCGTGGGCGGGCTTGCGGAGAGCGTGGGCGCGGCCGACCTAGAGGCCCTGTTCGCCTCCGCCGGGCGCGTTGCCGGCGTCGAGTTCGTGCGCACAAACGGACGCAGCTTCGCCTACGTCGACTTCCACTGCCCCAACGATAAGGCCCTCGCCAAGCTCTTCTCCACCGTACTCACCCCCCCTCCCCAGTACCCTCTTACCTTTCTATATTTCGGCTGCTCCTATGTTCAGATGAATGCACATTTTCTTTAGCAAAAAATTAGACATGTTCAGCAGAGAATAGATAGTCGGAGTTTTTGGTGTCTGCTACCTGTTTGTTGCTCTGAGGCTGTCTGAGGCTTATGACATTTTGTGTGCAGTACAATGGGTGCAAATGGAAAGGAGGGAAGCTTAGGCTGGAGAAGGCCAAAGAGCACTACCTCACTCGCCTTAAACGAGAATGGGAGGAGGATGCGGCTGCAGCAGCGTCAAAGGAAGCTGCGCTGAAAGATAATGCAGAGAACCAGAAGCCGAAACTAGAAAAGGCTGCCTTGGAGGGCATGAAGATTAACATCTACTTCCCAAAGCTGAGGAAGGTGAGCAGTTGTTTGTGTCGTATGCTAGGTTTGATCCACTGTGTCAGTTATTTAGTCAGTACCCAAGGTGAGCAGTATGGCTTGATATTCGAATTGCTCACTTGCACTAAGTTTTCTATGTCGCATTTGATTGTTGAGTAGTGCTTCTAGTTATACACTCTTCCAAGAAGTGGAAAAACACAGATGTTAGATTACACAGACAGTCTTGTTTGCAATTTCATATTAACACCAGGTTATCGTACCTGTATCGTTTTGTAGGGTGTGAATTGATTCTATAGCACTGCTCTTTTCCTTCTTCAAATGAGTGAAAATATAGGCAGGTCTAAAAAGGTGAAAATAGTAACAAAAAGCATTAGTTGCCGAAATCTAAAGAAATGTTATGATTGCATTGTGCAATACATAGGTCAAGATGGAGGCCTGGAGGGCATGCATTTTCTATTTAAATGGTTGGTTATTTAGTATGCCAAAACGAATTAGGCTTGATTTCTCTTTAATCAGTTATGTGCTTTTACAGATGAAAGCTTTGCCACTGAAAGGCACAGGAAAGCATAAATACAGTTTCCGACATATTGAAGTTCCTTCTTATCCAATTCATTTTTGTGACTGTGAGGAGCACTGTGGACCTCCTGAGGCAGCTAATGATGAATATGCTTCTGTTCTTAATGCTGCTGCATATGAGAAGGAACGTAACATTATGAATTCTGTGATGAACAAGCTTTTTGAGAAGGAAAATGAACATCTTGATTCATGTGAAGTGGGGAAATTTGATGGTCATACTGATACCATTGAACCCTCCAATGCTGTGAGTGACATGCAAATTGAAGAAACGGGAGAGGGTCCAAAGGAGGATTTGGATAACCTGCCAATGGAAGAGACAGAAGAGTCTTCAGACGAAGATTTGGATGATGACCTTGTGATTAACATTGCTCCCCGCAAGTCCAATAAATCAGCAGTTGGAGCGAACATGGAAAAGCAGGAAGTGAATAAGGTAAGCATATTATAAGTACTTATTGAGCAATTTGCACATGGTTTCCAAATCTATGAGCAATTATATGCATATAATCATGATCGTCATAATTTCATTTATATGCAGGACTCACAGTTACAAAAGCGTCCAAGGATTGAAGAGCCTTCCTTGCCGAAAAAGAGGCAGAAATCTGAAGCCTCATCTGAACCTATAAAAAGGAATGGAGAACATGTTTCAGACACTAGAACCACAGGCAAGACTTTGCCTCTAAAATCAGAAGCCAGCCAAAATGAACAAAAAACTCTGGGTTTGAAAGGAAAAGGAACATATGAGTTCTCTTCAGCACTCCCCAAAGATAAAAGCTTCACAGGTTCTCAAGGCATTATGGCTCTAGCAAGTTCTTCTACCAAAAATGAAAGTGCACAAAATATTGGTTCTACTGAACCTAGAAAAGGTTATTCATGGACTCAGAAATCAGCCTGGAGAGATCTTGTAGGTGGCATGGGGAGCACATCTTTCAGCATATCACAGGTGTTGCCGAACAACAATCCAGCACCAGCATTACATTTAAATGTTACTGAAAGTGAGAGATCTTCAAAATCCTTGGAAGCTACAACACAGCTCTCATCTGAGCAGAGGTTGCCGAGTTCCATGGGAATGCTGTCTACTGGTACTACAGATGAGTCAACAGACCATGCCATTGGTGGTGAACCTAAGGAGAGCAATAAGCCACAAAAAGTTCGGGTGGTCCCAAAGATCACCATTAGTGAAGTCTGCCCTTTCATGAGAAACACAGAGTCACAAAAGCAATGGTCAAAGGCAAAGAAAGTTATAACTGGGTTCACGAAGAAGAGAAACGAGAGCAGTGCCGGAAAGGGGAAGCCATCGAATAAGCAATAAAACTGTTGTTTTCTGGGCTGTAACTCATAGATCAACATTTCAATACTATCAGAATCATGATCGTAGCTGTTGTATTAAGATGACTATTACATACCAATGGCGTTTCTTTTTGTATAAGAGCAATCAAAATGTCTTATTTCTGCGTGTTGTGTACACTTTATTGCAACACGATGGACCCCTAGACTCGAGGATTATTATTTTTTTGTGATATGATCGATATAATTCTGCTAAATGCAGTGTCCTAGGCACCACCGCATTGGTTCCGTGTTAGGGTTTGGGTTTTTTCGGTACAGCTTATAAGCTGTTTATGACTAAAATAAGCTGAAACTTGAGCCCAAACGACATATTGAGTCAAAAATAAGAAAAAAAAAAGGCCAGAATAAGCTGAAATTAGAAGCTAAACGATGTACTTCTTTTCAGGCCGTGCTCCCGCAGTCCTATTAAACAGGGTCGAAGGGCTGCTTTGTAAAGGTAGTTACACTGGGCGATAATTTCTCGCGGGATCATGCTGGGGACCGTTAAAACTACCATCTCTCTCTCAACCACAAGCTGAGTAGATGAAATGCGGTGTACATTTCTGACCTCTAGTTATGGACGTGATCTCTCGGCCTCCCATTCATTCATCCCATGATACTGCAGTTTAATTCCGATTAAATTCTAGATCTGCATTTCAAAGAGGTAATCATTCTATTTTTCACCATGAATAAAGAGATTATTAAGTAATTATATATATTATTCGTACTAAAGTCTTTGTTCTAATTGGGTTTCAATCTTTGGAGCAGGAGATGGCGACGGACAGTGCCGATTCCCAGAGGCTCTTGCTTGGGCGTCAAACTCAGGTTCTAATGATGTGCATCTTTGTGTAAATTCTTTGATCGCAATCATGTCATCATCGTGTTGGCCCCATTGCTTGCATTATCACTGAGTGCCTGATAAGCGATTAATACAATTTCAATATTGCATCATTAGTCATATATATTTTTCTGAACCTGAATATTACAGGAGATCATAGATCTGAATAATGAATTGTTTTTTCTTGGGACCTTTTTTTCTTTCTTGGCATAACTGGCCTTATATATGCCCTTATGGGCTATGACCTTATAAAAAATTGACTCATGTAAAATTTCACCAAGTTCTCCAAAGGAATTATAATCAAACCGCAAAATTTAAGTGAGCCCTAATCATATACATTAGCCGTACCGGTGCCAACCTGTGCATTCATCATGGAGTTCCATTTGAATAAGTCATTTTTTTATATCTCCACACTTATTGACTAGATTTATCTCCATTGGTTTTCCTATAGAACAGGCTGATGGAGCAGATGAGTTCGAGGACAACAATCTTGCTGCACCAGAACCTTTATCCCACAATACTGGAGCAAGTTTCCAAAGGAATCCAAGATCTACAAATTCGGGTGTATTCGGAAGCCTGAAGATTGTGCTGCTGAAATCTAAGCTCAATTTGCTTATACCATGTGGATTCTTGGCAATCCTGATGGATTATCTTAGCCAAAATAAGGTTATTTTCATACACAATTCTTCTTTTTCTATTACTTGTACTACTTCGGTACTTGTACTTTTGCTTTTCTTGCCTGTGGTCTTTTACTGATTTTGTTACTTTGTTTATCTGAAGGCCTGGGTATTTCCTCTGAGCCTGTTGGGTATCATTCCTTTGGCTGAGCGACTGGGTTTTGCAACCGAGTAATCTGTTCTCATAATTTTCCCTCATACTTGGTGTAATCTTCTTGGTTAAGTTTGACTATTACTTCTTGATGCAGGCAGCTAGGACTCTTCACTGGCCGAACAGGTCTCATTCAGTTCCTCTTCTTTTGAAGAATTCTGAACTGAATTGCATTGCATTTGCAAACTTTGGCTGACTGTGACCACTTCTCATCGCAGCTGGGGGCCTCCTAAATGCTACATTTGGCAATGCCACCGAGCTGGTCATATCAATTCATGCACTCCGGAGCGGAAAGCTACGGGTGGTTCAGCAATCTCTGCTCGGATCAATCCTGTCAAACACGCTGCTGGTTCTTGGATGTGCGTTCTTTGGTGGGGGACTCACCTGCGGTAAATCCGAGCAGATTTTCAGAAAGGTGCCCGTCGTCCTTATCAGTTGGCAGGTTTACATGGTACAGATAGATACTGATCCGTTGTTGCATTGACAGGAAGATGCAGTGCTGAACTCTGGGCTGCTCTTGATGGCTGTGATGGGGCTGGTCTCTCCTGCTATGCTGTACTATACTCACACCGAGGTTAACTTGGGCAAGTCAGCACTGGCATTGTCAAGGTTCAGCAGCTGCATAATGCTTTTTGCTTATGCCGCTTTCATTTTCTTCGAGCTGTCGAACAGTCGCCGCCGAGACGAATCTAGTGAGGCAAGAAGGATGAGTTCATTATCTTAAATTCACTGTTTTATTGTTATTGATCCCTTTGCAAGTTTCTGAGGTGCTTGTCTGCATTTGTACCGCCAGGGAGGAGGTGGGGATCAAGGGGACGACGATTGCGAATACGCGTTTCCTGAAATTTCCAAGTGGGAAGCCATTGCTTGGCTTGCAATTTTTACTGCTTGGATCTCAGTTTTCTCTGACTTTTTAGTTGAAGCAATCGAGGTATTATATCTCACTGATCTGATGGATGGTTTCTTTTTTCCACTTATTTTGTTGGTCACAATTTTAGCAGACACATTTGCATAATGCTGCAGCTGCGTAATGCTGTTTGCTTATGGCTGACACTGCAATCTGTTTGCAGGGGGCTTCCAAGGCTTGGAAAATACCAGTTGCGTTCATCAGTACTGTTTTGCTTCCGATTGTAGGGAATGCTGCAGAACATGCTAGTGCTGTTATGTTTGCAATGAAAGACAAATTAGTAAGCAGTAGCTTGACATTGTTAATAACTTTAATGACTTTTTTTACTGTAATTTGTGAGACTCTTTTATAGGACCTTTCCCTTGGAGTCGCCATCGGGTCTTCGACGCAGATATCCATGTTTGTGGTGGGTTGTTCAACTATGTGCTGCTTACTACCATTCATCTAAATCATTTAGAAGTAGATAGGGCTGTGCTTCACCTGTCATTGTTTAGCTATTAGTTCTCAAGTGCTGCTAATAAAGGACCTAATCATCTTGAATTTTTAGATACCATTTAGTGTAGTGGCAGGATGGATGATGGGCCAGCCAATGGACTTGAATTTCCATCTGTTTGAAACCGCCAGCCTCTTGATAACCGTACTGGTTGTAGCACTTCTGTTGCAGGTACTGAAATAATACAAACACAGTTGAGGAACACAGTGCTCCACTCTTGCAAGATTTGTTTGTTTCAATTTTCTTTTGCTAACATTATAGGATGGGACTTCGAATTGTTTCAAAGGGCTGATGCTAATTCTCTGCTACCTGATAGTAGCTGCCAGTTTTTATGTATATGCTGATCCAAATATTGATGGTAGCTTTCTCTCCTATCTAAATTGATATTTCTGCAACACATAAGCTATGCACTTATATCTTTTTCTTAAATCTCTAATTAAAAGGCCATATCTGAAGTGAGAAAGATCAACAACACGATGAATTTTGTATAATGTCCATTGGAAATTCTGTGTTGCAGGTGTTTAGCCTCTGCAAACTAGTACCTTGATGATGGGACTACACTTCCAGTTTTCTGAAGATACCTCTTCGAAGAGGACAGGGGGCTCCTGCGGTTCACTTAAGAAGAAAATAATTAACTGACCACCTCAGTGTTCCTCACATGAAGAGGTCATTCAAGCACACCCACTGTTGTCGATATGCAGAAGATTATACAGGAAGTTCTACATAAATCTCCAGTTTGTGTAGGCAACAGTTTTGTTCTTATGGTACACGCAGAACTTGTAGAAATCAGAATCAATATTTTTTCTTTATGAACAGCTGTCGTGATTTGCAGGCAGTAATAAATTTAGTGACACATGAAACAGATCAATGGGCCTCCTTTTTTTTGTTTCATTTCCATCTGAAAATTAATCATATACAGTTAACTCTTTCAAGTACTAAGGGATTATGATACAAGAGAGAAGCATCTAGGCAGAAGTGCTAATATTCTACAAGGTTAGAGAAGGAAAGTGCTTGGCGAGTCAACATTATTTTTTTGAAAGTAGGCGAGTCAACATATTCAATTGTTCATAACGGCTATGAACATAGTTGCTCCTTCTCAAGATCAACCTGAGGCTTTGCTTTTTTCTTTTTGGTTATTCACTTATGACTTGTGAGTCATTCCATGTCAGTATCTGTTTTTTTTTAATTTGGCAATGGAGCTGAAAAAGTGTCCGCTTGCGTCTTGGGTTTCTTTTCCTCTTTAGATTCAGAAAGCTCTCTTTCTATTGAACTTGTCATAGCTGGTAATGAATTACTTGCCTTCTGTTGTTCTAATATCTTCTGCAAATACTTTGCATGTTCTTCTATGCGTACCTGTAGCTGCCTTTGCACCTGATGAGGAAGAATAAAATTTGTTTGATTGCTAGCCATGTAAATCCGAAATTTATACAGGCCTAGAAGATAATTGTATTATACAGTATCAGCTCAAATTATACATCCACCACTGGACTAAAAAATCACTGAGCTAGGGTACTTACCTCTAATTGTTCATGAAGTTGTTTCTGAACCTCCATTTGCATCCGAAGAGCTTCTGCTAGTTGTAAACTCCTGAGAAACGTAAAAAGAGATGTGAATTTAAATGGTTTTAAATTGTTCATTCACACTTTAATGTGTTTGTACTAGGGGTGGGGGTGGGATGCTTACTTCTTTCTGCCAGCATTGTTTCCTGGTATTTCTGATTTAGATATCTTGTCTTCTGAAGAGAACTTCATGTCTTCATTGAGCATGCAAAAGAACCAATAAGTTCATCAGGGTAAATTTTCAACACAAAGCAATTACCAGCACTTAAAGACACAGGCATGAGAAATTGCAACTTAAGTTTCTAAAATCTACCTTCTTTTGTCTCTGGAAGATGCTTCGCAAAACGGTATTTCTGCATTTCCGGACCAAATGAACCAGTAGTACATCATAAATGATGGCTGTTTACAGGAGAAAGTGACTATGCACGGGAGGAAATTACACGCAAGTACCTGCAAATGGCTCTTCACATGATAGATGGTCAAGCCTTCTACCTTCACAAGCTTCAACACACCCTTAGGAGTTGCCTCTACAAGATTTAAACAATCACTTGAATATCAAAAACTGTGAATTTATTTAAATTTAACTAGAAAGAAGGATCACCCTACTTTCTGGCCCTCCAAGCTTGTTGACAGACTTTACAAAAAGCTCATGGAGCTCCAGTGTCCATCTCAGTCTTGGCTTGTTACATGATGCAGCTCGAGATGAACTCAGCTGAACTTTAACAGGAGATCCTGTCCTCTGGAGGTCGTCTTGGTCAGAGCAAGACAACACCGGACAAGAAGAGGTTTGTGGCGGTCTGTCATATATATCCTGATTGATCAAGAACAAGGTATAGGGAAGGGACTAGTTAGTGTCACGACACAATTTAGTTATGATAGAAAAAGACTCATCATCACAAGTGAGAGAAAAGGAAGCCTTTAATTTTCAAGTGTTTAATATGGTAACTGATGGAATGGAACTATGGGCTCACATCTAATCGAGGGCTCTCTTCGTTGTCGGTGATGGCGATTCCGAGCTGTTCAGACAAGAACTGAAACTCCATCTGCTCTCTGAAAGCCATGCCGTTGCTTTCTCCATGGAAACTGCCTCCTGAAGCATCTCCAGAAAGGTTAAGAAAATCCTTGAGATCAGCTGCAGGTTCAGCCTCACTTTGACCACCATTGTTGAGGTCAGTACCAAAGAGCAGCGATGAAGAGCTGGATGACTGACCACCTGATGTTTGCTGATGCTCACTTTTAGGAGGATGGGGCAGGAAAGGCAGAGCGTCTGCTTGCCGGCATGACTTGGAATTCGTCGACGACGACGAGTACATACTTGTGCAGAATGTGGAAGAACTGGATGGCGATACCAGATCCTTGGATAGTAATCCAGCTTGAGATACGCGAGAGACTGGGGTTCCGTTGGTGGAGTCAGGACTGCATTTCTGAAGGTCAAATGGAAGGATCTTTGAGGATTGGGAAGCAGCACATGATGATGATGGCAGTAGATCATGTGGTGCACTGAGCAGCTGGTGAGCTGAAGGCTGGGGAGCAGTGCGTGTGTGAGCCATTCTGCCAGGGCTAGTGAATTGCTTAACAGCCTTCAGATTCAGACTATTGGTCTCTTTGGTCATTCACCACTAAACCAGACTTGCTTGCTCCAAGCCTGCATAGTGCATACCAGAGTAAGAACATGTAGATACCAAAAAAATGAAGTCCGGAAATATGGATGCACAAGACTAATCTTGTCAAATAGTCTATCAGAAGAGCCAAAAACTCAATAGTAACCGGCAGCGCTTAGTTCACCCCAAAATTCAAAATTTTTTCAAGATTCTCCGTCACTATAAAGCTTGTGGCACATGCATGGAACACTAAATATAGACAAAAACAAAATTTAATTGCACAGTGTAATTTACGAGACGAATCTTTTGAGCCTAGTTAGTCTATAGTTGGACAATAATTGTCAAATACAAAAGAAAGTGCTATAGTGTCAAAATCCAAAAACTTTTCACAACTAAACAAGGTCTGGATAAAAGAAGAGCTGCAAATATGATTTGGACCCTTCAAAAGTAATGGCCTTTCAGTGGATGTAACTGCAGCCTGTTCTTGAATATCAGAGCAGCAATGTCTTAACAGCAGAAGAAGAAAAAAATCTCATAGCAGACTTGTGATTAGAAGCGAGCCACATCACATGGAGGAAACACAAAACGAAAGGGGAAAAAACAATATAAAGCCCATGCAGCAGAATTATGATGGTTCCAACAAGGCTAGAAAAAAATTCAGATGGTTCCAGACGTCACTAAAGTTTTATTTGACGAGATATGAAGGAGAAACAACCCAAACACAATTTGTGGAGGAAAATGAACAACAAAAACAAGAACACGACTAAAAGAGTCTGGGACTGCAGCTAACTGTGAGGAGAAACCAGGGCCTTGTTTAGTTCCTCCTCAAAATCCAAAACTTTTCAAGATTTTTTATCACATCGAATCTTTGGACACATGTATAGAACATTAAATGTAGGCGAAAACAAAAACTAATTACACAGTTTGCCTGTAATTTGTGAGATGAATCTTTTGAGTCTAGTTAGTCTATAATTGAATAATATTTATCATATACAAACGAAAGTGCTACAGTGCCTATTTTCCAAAAAAAAATGGAACTAAACAACCCATTCATGGAAGGAAAAATGCTGAGGGAAGATCCAAACCCCTTACCTGAAAATGAAGAACTCTCAAGATGAAGAGTGCTGGAGCGTGAGAGATTCAGAAGCAAGGAGTTGCGTATCCTCTCTCCCTCCTATCCATTCCAGTCTCTCTCTCTCTCTCTCTCTCTCTCTCTCTCTGGCTTTTAACTAGTCTACTCTTGTGGGCTTGTGGCACATGATTGGTGTGGTGGCCTGCAAGCACTACTAGTCAACATCTGCCTCTCTGTTAATAAATTGCAGTTGCTTTTCATTTGCTTATGCAGCAGTTATGCTATGTATTTTGTCTCTACTTGCTTCTAATTCTGGGAACACAGCATGGCATCTCCCAAAATAACAAGCAAGGCTCACCAACCAACCATTCGAGCAGTTTTGCTCTTATTATTACAGGTACGAAGTTTTCTCATATGTTTGGCTGCCACACGTATGTATTTCCCTTTCGCTTAAGCTAACTCGTACAACACCGTCTACATTTGACAGTCAAAAAAACACCGTCTACATTTGGTTAACCTTAATCATACCAGAACTTACAAAAATTGGCCTTTTTTTCCAAATCAAACACGCATACGTTGATGGAAGGAAGGATTACTAGTATAGTAGGACTAGGATTGGTCTCACCTTCGCTTGGCTGAAACTGTTCGCTGATTTATTACGAAAGAAATATACTGTTAACTGCTGAATAACTAACAGATTTGACAGATAAGCTCAAGCGAACAGAGTGAGAAAAATACATGAAACCTATTGGCATGATATAGTGCATAGCCATGAATTAGGCGAAGAAGAAATTAGGTGAAAGCAAATGAGCCGTCACCAGTTGACCAACGAGATGCAGTGATGCAGATTATTCATCAAAAGCCATGTAGTGCGTAACAGGTGAGTGTTAGTCTGCATATGCACTCTGTCTATCATAAAAGAACTGCACATCCTCACTTTTTAAGAAGTCATTTAAAAATAACCAAATATACATATAAAAATAGTACTTCTTGGAATGGTCAAACTTGAGATGGAGGAAGTACTATTTTTTCAAACTTCAGATATACTATAAAGTCATTCCAAGAATCTTAGAGAGTCAACGTATCTAAAGTTTGACCAAATTTATATGATAGGATAATAACATTTATGATATCAACTAAGTATTATTAGGTTCTTCATTAATTATATTTTTATAGTATATCTATTTGATGCCACAAAACTTTGTAATTTTTTCTATAATTTTGGTCAAACTTGAGATGATTTGACTCTCCAAGATTCTTGGAATGACTTACAATTTGAGATAGAGGGGTAGTAATATTTATAATACATAATAAATATTATTAGATTTAGGTGTATTTTCTATACTCCCGGGAGTAGTTACTCTCATCTTTAATAAACCACATTATGTATGTGTGCATACTAATTTATCCGTTTGAATATGTTTATATACTTATTTTAAGATACTTCAAATCTTAGTACATGGAATTTTTCCAAAAGAGCCCATACTTTTAAATATATTATTTAGATACACTGCAGTGCTATATAAGATAAGTATGATTATATGTATACTTGCATACTTGCAATAGATACTACCCTAGATGGTTTAGTATGATCATATAGTACATCTACATACCCTTCGCCGGCCATATATGCCCTAGATGTAGAGATATATATATAGGAGTAACTATTCCCTAGAAGTAGGGAATAATTTCCCACTAGATTAATAATAGAATATCATTTCAAAAAAAGATTAATAATAGAATATATTTTCATAATAAACTTATTATGAGATACATAGAAATCAAGTTAAATTTTAAAAAGTGTGACTCGGAAATAAGATTTGCAATTATTTTGGCCAGAGGGAGTAGCAACATAAGCACGTTGCTTAGCTAAACTTAGGGATTAACGAGTGCACAAGCAATCAACTGAGACATTGGTGTCTACTGATGAATCTTGGCAGCAGCATCTTGTGCTGTGAGAGGACACTGGCCAGTAGCAAGATGTGACCGGGTCAACATCTAGTTAAGAGTTAAGATGCAAGATGTTCTCTCTGTTTCTTTTTAGTTGAGTTAGTGCCTAGTTAATCGTTAGGTCTAGATCAAATGGCATGACAATGGATTACTTAGAGATTTACATATATAGTTGGTGTCGTCTCTATAGTGGTGTACACTGATATTTGGTATCCCTGTTCTGATTCTACGACAAAAGCATGTTTAAGAAAACTAAATTTCGAGAGCCTATTTGAAATGTGCAAACGTGAAAAATGCATGTACAAGTGGAAACTATATAGACGATTGCCATTTCTTATACCATTAATAAGTGGGACGTGCAAATGTAAAAAATGCATTTATAAATTTATAATGGTGGTAAATGACCGAGACAACTCACAAGTGACAATTTGTTTTCTGTTTCTTTTAATAAATTCAGTAGCCTATTTCTTAAAAAAACTCACAAGTGACAACTCTCAACTTGTCCCAGCCCCACTTGAGTAGCTGCTCGTCGTCCTAGGACTGGCCGGTGCAGATCGACTAGACGACGGAGCTGGAGCAGTCAACTTCTGCCCCAAGCATTCCCAAGCTTGTTTCCCCATAAACAAGGACCGTAGGTCCATACTCCGTAGACCATTATCCACACTGGCGAAACCAGAGGGCTAGCAGGGCCAGTGCCCCCCCCCCCAGCCTAATAATTAATTTAAATATCTATATAGTATTGATATTTATAGTACAAAAAATGTTAATTTTACCTATTTTTTTTGTTAAAATATGATTATTTTGGTATGAAATAGTGTAACTTTTTCTAAAAAGTTCTTTAAACATATACTTATGTATATTTTATACACTAAAAAATATAATCATATTTGTTCGGTCCCCCTTAATCAAAATCGCTGGTTCCGCCACTAATTACCCATACCACACTTAAGAATATTTGGAACGTTGAAACCAAATCGTTATACCCTCTCTTTTAAAACTAGTATTTAGAACTCGAAACTAATTATTTTTATCATAAATTTCACAAAACTTAAAACAAGGACAATATAAGTGTTCTAGTATTTAGTTGAACACTTAACGAGGTCTTAGATGTACTAAAACTGACATGTACATAAATGATTTTATACAATAATTTAGCATATAGATGGTGTTGGTGTTAGTCATTACAAGACCGGTAACAAACAAAAAAATTTATGCTACTTGATGTCACACCACTATTATTAAACCGACATCTACATCGAGCATTCATCATTTAGGAAATCACTTTTGACAACCATGTAACTTGTTTACATGATTTAGTAAAAAAATATGAGGGGCTAATGATTATGAGCGTGGATGATAAGGCAATTGACTGAGGTTGCCTTGCCTGTCCAAATTCTCCATCCACTAAACTAGATAAGCACTTCCTTTGGAAAACTTATCACTAGTATAGTTGAGCACTCATGTTGAAATCAAAAGTTGGGTGTGCCCAAATCAGTAACTGCCAAGTCCAAGAAACAGGTGTCTGCCCCTCATGAGATCCCTAGCCAAGTAAATATGCTCACCATAAAGCAGGTAACCCATTTTCTAGCCAATCATGTCAGCAGGATGGTGAGTTAGGGCATAGGACAGTCCAAAAATGTCACTCAACAGCTATGAATGAATGGGGAAATTGCTAGGATTTGGAAGACTGGGGGCATGTGTATCCTCGTCTCTCTTTCACTCTGTGCAAGGTTGATGGAAAGCTGTGAGAAAAATTGAGGCGATGAAATGGTTATAATTTGTGATTGCAGGGCTTGTGGCTGAGGTGAAGCACATGCATGAAAAGAGGATAAACCCAAGGCATCCCGAATTTGTTGGAGACAAGGCATCCAATTCCAACTTGGGCTCTGCATGATTGCTACCTCCACCAGATGAGTCCACATCTCAGTAAAGTTCTAAGTTTAAATTCCCCCCTTTTTTACTGATTCAGATCATGATTCGGGCATCAACGTTCCGAATAAATCTAAATATATTCATAGCATCCATGCATAAATATATTAAATTTCTTTACTATCATATGCCGAAAATGAGGAGGATCAAGAGATGGTTTAGACAGTTCGTACGTGCTCATCTCAGCAAGTGCATAACATAACATGAAACACATACAGTTCCAGTCATCCAAAGACGACTTCAGAACGTGGCGACACCACAAGACGTCAACACCTCAATTTGATATGTTTTACTCAAATCTAGCACGGCAGCGCCAAGTAACTTACCTAGCACTGCCTATTCTTGCTAATATACTTGCTATCTACCTTTGAGCTCTTCTTCAAACACGCGCATTTTCTCTTGAATCGACGCCAGAAAGGTCTTGAGATCCTTGCAAATCCGTGTTTTGTCTTCAGATGCGAGGCCCTTGTCATCACTGAACCTTACTTGTACCTGAAACCGGAGGCAGAAAAGAAATTTGCCATGTATGTTATGCCATCCAGTATTATGTTGGATACAGTGGTACTGACATCTCAATACATAATAATGGCAGCTTTACCTCCAAGTCATCAATCTCACCAAATGAAAACTCAGGAATGTCTAAATGTCCTTTGATCTTCTTGTTTTCTTCTTTAATTAACCATTCACCTGATAAGCGCTACAATGAGTCACTGCAGTAATAACAATAATACAAGGACCAAAGGCAACGGTGTTGACTGAGTGATATGATGTGACGTCTACCTTTAAATCTCAAGCTTAGTTCATAATTATATCCTACTCTCTTCTTGTTGCGGACAGTGACCTGAAATGCCTGCAAAGGAACCGGTGGTTTATATTCAGAAGTTAAATTATATCACTACACAGAATCACAGAGATACTTCAAAGAAAAAAAAAATGGCTATCACAAGGCACAATAATAGATTCCATCCAAGGTAACACAGCAAAAAGTATAGTTACTCCACTGTTATGTGCTACCGTACCCTGAAGAATTTTCAATTCAAAACATTTTGTTAATTCATTTAATCGCATTTTTGTTTTTAAGACGATGCTCACAACTGTTGACAGAACCTTAGCAATCAAGTTTCAATGGAAACCGAGCAGATCAAAGTGCAAGATCTAAGTGATCCTACACTGCCTGCTGTCTAATAATAATATTATTATTATATAACTAAACCCAGCACAGGTTCCCAAAACATAAATCAATACATGTTAGTCTAGATGCTAACGCATTATGCTTTAGCAGCTATCAGGTTAGACAGACAGTTTCATACTAAAGAAGGGTGATGTTAAGAGAAATCAATCGCATCAGGTGTACAATGGCAAGGAAGCAACATGCATAATCAGACTGTTTCTTTCAAGCACAAACTGATGACGGAATAATAGGATTGAATGATTTATTAAAAATATGCTTACATCGCCTGAGCACTTGGACACTTCATCAATGGATGCCTTCCCTGTAGGGAAGTCCAATGAACCTAAAGAGCCCAGCAAATCCTGTAGCACAAAGTAGCCAGCAAATATCAGAGAAATTTTGACAAACAGAAACATCATTGTACTAGGAGTATCATAAACCAAGTATTTTTGCCAATAGCTAGTTACTTAAATATTCACCTTTATCCTACCATTGGCCCATGAGTTGAGGTTCTTTTCCTCCCAGGTTCCAGCCTGCAAAGAGCGAAAAACACATCAGAAAACTTGAGTAGGAATAGCCACAAGTTTGAAGACATGTACAAGGAGATTTATTTGTCTAAAGCTGCAACATTCGGAAGAAATGGTATGGATCAGCATCTTGAGAAAAATTAAGCATAGACATTTAGTCATGACTCTGATGATATGAAGTTGTTCCTACCATTTCTTCTTATCGACTTCAAAGAAGCATAAGTACCAAAAACAACAGCTTAGCTTATCATATTAAAAGATAGGAGCAATGTCATAAGATTATTCAACATGAACATAAATAAACCAAACTGTTGGGGTAAAATAAATTCATGCAGTGTTAAATCATTTATCATTTAGAATAAAGAAGCTCATACCAACTAGTTTAAACATATCAGACATTTTAGTTTTACCCATTGATTCAAAGTTACAAACCTATTTATTCAACATGCATTCCCCTATTCATGCACCTATCGTCCTTTTTCTATCTCTCACTTCCAGTTCCAGGGGCATAAAAATATAATATTCCTCAACCTGGATACTGTCAACCCAATTGTTTGTGGACTGGATAAAATCTTCGTAAGCAGCAGGAACACTCATTCAACCAAGATAAGAATCACTTCTTGCAAGTACAAGGGTGAATGCACCCAGTAGTCCACAAGAGAATGGAGCAGTACATTAACACAAGGCACATAAAAACAAAAAGCAAATATGCTCCACCGATTGGAATCCTTTTTCCCTGAAGAATCCAATGGTGTAACTGCGGACAAAAGGTGACTCTAAATTTGTATAACGGCATCGCGCCAAGGTAACATATTTGGTTGCTGCTAGCCGTAGTTCCGGTGATCAGATGAACAATACATAATGTCAAAGGAAGTTGAAATACAGATCAGATCTAGCATTCGTCAGCTTCCCCATCAGACTCCACGCTCGGAATGAACACTAAGGACACAAAGGAGGTCACAAATTCGTGACCTTTTCATGGGTGTCACAATGCAACTACTTACACGATTCCTTCTCCAATCCAACATAAGGATGGAGATGATGAGATGAGGGGCGTGGCTCACCTGATTCCAGACGGAGCCGAGGGGCGGCGGGTTCCCGTTCCCGTTCCCGTTGGCGGTGGGGTCGAGCTTGCGCGGGACGGGGAGCGGCGCGGCGTCGCCGGTGGCCTCCCGCACCCAGTACCTGTACGACGACGCCTTCTCAGACGTCGCCGTCGCCGCCGCCGCCGCCGCCGCCGTCTCCTCCATCTCTATTCGTTCGCCGGCGAGTCGACGGACGGATCGGTGCCGACGACGGCGCAGATCTCTCGGCTAGGCGCGGGGCGGGAACGGGATGGGGGCACGAGCTCGACGCGTCGCTTGCACTCCAATTCTGACCGCTTTCTCGGGGGACTTGCTTCCTCTTTCTCCTTTTGTGTCCCCGTCAGGGTCAGCCAGTGGCGTGCCCGCGTGTTCCAGATGCTTCGGGAGCCTTCCCGGCAGTTACACGCTCACTGTGAACCTTCCAGGCAACGTGTGGGCTCCACGGCTGTCCCACGCGTCAGACACATAACACGCACGCACAGCGACGGGTGCCATTCAGTCGCGTGGAAAACGATCGTCAGGCTTCAAAAATGTTTTTCTTTTTTGCAGCCTAGGGTCTGGTTCAGATAAAAAAAACATATTTTGACACTATAGCACTTTTTGTTGTATTTAGCAATTATTATTTAACTATAGATTAATTAGATTTAAATATTTGTCTCGCAAATTATAAATAAACTATGTAATTAGTTATTTTTATCTATATTTAAGTATTTAGTTTTAAAAAAATTTACAAAATAGACACTGTAACACTTTCATTTGTATTTAACAAATATTATCCAATCATGGACTAACTAAACTTAAAAGATTCATATCGCAAATTACAGACAAATTATACAATTAATTATTTAATTTATATTTAATGCTCTATGTATGTACCACAAGATTCGATGCGACAAAAAATCTGAATTTTTTTAAGAACTAAACAAGGCCTTAGTACTCCATACATGTGAGATTCGATATGATAGAAAATCTTGAAAAGTTTTTATATTTAGAGATGAATTAAACAAGGCCTAAGAAATACTATGTGAATGAAACAATTACATGTTCTGCTTTTTTTTCTTTTAGAATATCCGACCATTTCCATGTTCCAGCGAAGCAAACCAATCTCCAGTCACAAGAACCAGAACCACACAGATCGAAAAAGGATGCAGACGTTTCAAAATTTGACGAAACCTTAACATTTGCTGCAGACGTTTCAAAATTTGACGAAACCAGAACATTTGCTAGTCAAGAAATCCTACTCCCACACAACTATCAAAATCGACTAGGCATCGTTGGAGGTCAATCACCTCGATAACAACACGTTACAGATCCTTTGATCTGCTCCTCCGGGCAGAAACCAGAACCAGTAGCACCCTGACATCATCTCAAATAGAACTAAACACTATCTCTCTATTCTTTTTTCTTCTCTGTTACAACACAAAGCGATGATCTTGATGACTTATTACAGACCAACCCAGTACGAGCGGCCATTGCTGTTGTGGACCGGCGACGGGGTCGGCGTAGTGACAGCCCACTCGTACCACACCTGCAGCAGCAATGGGAAGATGAGGAAGAGATGTAGAAATTCTAGCGTCCCAGAACCGAGACAGGCCATGACATATGCTTTACCTTTGTGGGGGCACAGCAGCGCCAGAAGTGCACTTCTATAGGAGACCCTTGGGGCACGTAGATGGGCTTTCTCAATGGGAAGAAGATGGGGAACCTGACAGTGTTTCATCGTGAAGATACAGCTATTGATTGATGGCAAGATTTGAGAGATTATATTGTTAGCTTTCATAAGGAAAGGATCAGTACCAGCTAAACATGTTTGGTGTAGCGGTGTTTGGCTCGATTCCAAGATGAACATCCTTATAGAGAACGGAGTCAAAATAGCCAGCAAATCCTGCCAAAATGATGGGGTAAAACTTTGTGTTAGTGAGGGGCCAACTTTTGTATCTATGGTACTAGCTTGTATGAATATAATAAAATCCAAAAAAATGAGTATGGTTGCATACCGTGCACAAGGCATGAACCCATATCTGGTAGCATTTCAAATTGCAACTTGGTGTACCTTTGGTTGCTAGCACTTGGTGAGAAATTTGGATGGTTGAAAGTAAAAACCTACACATGTAGAGTAAAGGTGATCACCAAATTTCATGGCATCAATAGTTAATGAAATATGGCAACGTGTCAAACTGTGTTTTGATCAGAACCGATGAAGCACACACAGTAGATCTGATTTCTCACCTGTTGTGTAGGTGCAAGTGTCGCTATACGGTGTAGTTTGACAACATATGCTGTTTCAAAATGAGCAATATCTTTGTGTGCTTTAATCTGCAGAAATCAAGTCACTCAGGTTTCTATAAAAATGTCACAAGCTATAGCTTCAATTTGTAGACACCTACATCGTTGTGCAGTTTTGATGCTGTTATTGGTTGGATGAAGCTGGTATATCTGCAAAGAAACATAAGCAGACAATCAAATGATATTTAAAATATTTTGACATCAGAAATTAAGGAAATATATGTATAAGAAAAGGTCCAGTACGATGAAGGAATGGAAATCCCATCAGGCTTCAAGAATCGCTGAGCACCATCAAGACACTCAGGAGATAGTTCATTGTCACCAAAGGACCCAAGCAATTCACTGACCTGATTCATGTAGGTATGCAAGAGGTTTTTAAAATTAACAGGTTGGAGAGGTTTAACATGACCATTTCCAAAAATGAAATATCACCATACCAGAATATCTGCCTTTTCAGGGGCATCCCAACACCGCATGTCACTAGAAATTACAGTAACCAGGCTTTCCCAACCCTCCAATTTGATCAAACTCTGTTTCAGCACCCAAAATCAACAAGTAAAATGATTGTATCAGCAATCATTGCATTGACAAACTTTAGTAGTTTAGTACCAGCCTAATGGACATGATTGAATAAATAAGAGACAGAACAGCCACTCAATAACTTACATGAAGAGTAATAACAGCGTTAGGATTTTTTTCAACAGCATATACTTTTAACTTGCGACCAGTTTCTTCAGCGGCCTGCAATGTCAAAGTTTCATTTACCTCAATTGAAGAGAGATACAGTTGTACTACGTTTTTTGAAGAGGGTGTTCCACTTGTATCCTTATGACAGTGAATTAATCAAGATCCTCTTTTTTTCTCTGAAGCTCATAAGCTTCAAGCAAACTGACGCTAACCTGCAATGATGCTCGTACTAGAGGTCCTCGGCCTGCTCCCACAACCATCAGAACCTTTGTTTGTTGAATAGTTAATACATAATTAGACTCAACAAAAAATACAGAAACATGGAATGAAGCCAATGAAACAGGGAGTAGATTTATTTACAGGATGCAGGAAATTAAAAGGCAGAAGAAAAAATAGTCATTCAACTGGCCATGGTCCAGAAACATATAGGAAAAACAATATTCGAATTTATGCCATCTCAGCAGAAAATAAAGCCTCTAATCTTATTTAGAGCTACAACATTACTTCATCTCCTAAATTTTTTGGTATCCTAAAATTTAGTGAAAGTATGGTTTACATGCATCAAATTTAGGAGGGGAAAACACAACAAAGTTTAAGGTCCAATCTTACAGTCCTAGTTGTGGAGACTGCATCATCTGCAACCCTATCAACCAAGGCCTTAGCAACTGCTCTTCGATACTGCTCACATGATGTAAAACAAAGAATCAACAAAACTCAGTATTGAACTTAGTAAGCGGACATGAAGTCACAGGGAAAAGAATAGGGTAACATTCTGGTCATATAATATTTGACTATTTGTTTTCTTTTGCCAAACCAGGTTCATCAGCTCGTTCAAATAAACTATTATTTCAAGAACAGCCATATAATGTGATGCTCGAAATCATGGTGGAAACAGATAAGTTTTATTCAAATTTTGCATTCACGTTATTCAAAATAAATGTGAACAAGATAGTAGCTACTTCACAAGCTATAATATATAAAATAAAATAAAGGGCATATTCGCATCATATAGCAGAAACCTGAGTATACTTCACAACATCCTTCTCAAATGTCTCATAAGTCTGAGCTTCCAAATTATCCATTAGAGGCTGCACCGAAAGGAAAGTCATGTCGCGTAAGTATACGGAGAGTAATGGAGGGCAAAGTATTTCTGTACTGGTAGGGGGAAAAAAACTCAGGGATGTCAGGTTGTCAGCAGAATAAGTGAATAACAAAATTTCCTTCCCATAAAGGTTGTTTGAAGAAAATTGAATTGTTAAACCTTAAAGTAGGATAAAGTGAGCAGCATCTGCCTTAGCCTACGAATGCCTTTAAACTATTGCAAGGCTGTAGCAGCACAAGGATGAGATCATGGGTTCAAACCCCAAGCCGTTACAACTTCAGTTCTCTTGAATTAGTGAGGCCTGCTGGCAAGCGAAAGTAAATTTTGAAAAAGCTGGCTGAACATAAGTTTAACCTGGACATCCTCTAGACACACGAGATGCTAAGCTGACTTGGTTTATTATATTATGGAGGCATAAAAATCAATCTTAATGACCAAAAACACACTTACATTTTTGTGACTAAAATATCTGACTTTTGTGAAATTTAAGTGAACTCATCAATACTCAACCCCTCATAATGGTTTTGGGGGCAGTATAAATAACCCAACCCATGACCCAAGAATAATTAGTTTTAGGTACTGTAGAATCAATGGCAAATACAACAGGACTTACCTGGAGAGGAGACTGCAAAAAATCCCTGTAATTAATCTGAATCAAGTCAAATAACACAAAGTCAATGAATATCCCAGTCAAGCAGTTAAATCCTGGACCACAGCGTGTCTGCTAGAATGAATACCTCAAAGCGTTCCTGCTCAGGAAGTGGATCCATCTTCTGATATAGGTACGCAATGTACTCCAGGTACGGAGCTAATGCATGTCGAACAGGGGAATCTAAAAGAACAGTTTATTTCAATGGTAATTAACAATTTAGGCAAGTACTGAGTCGTGCTAAGAAATGAAAGTAAGTTTACAGTGCGACATAGAATTAGGTGACTAGCTAATACATAGCACAGTATAATCATAGAAATGCTCATGTTGCTATCATTAATGAAGTGGAGCTTAGATTTAAACATTTGAAGTTAAGAACTCTTGTATTTTTTCCCAGAATCGACAAGAGTATTAAAAATTCTGAAATATGCATGGTCAGTGAACTATCTCCATCCAAATGTGGATGGGGGTGAGGGTGGGGGGTGCCAATATGAATCACTCTGTTTATGAACAATCATGTGTGGTTAAAGCACACCACGGAATAATATGTCATACAGTATGCATGGCTAACCTTCAATGCAGCTCTCATCACCTGAGAGCACTCCAGATGCTGGGAAAACATTGAGATTTGATCTCCCAGAGATTATCACCTAAATGAACAAAAAAGAACTTAAGAATGATGTCTGCCACAGTTACCTCATCAAAACACAAATATATATACAAGATAAAAAAAGGCAAGTTGAAAACTAGAGGCATGTAACATTGGATTGTTGACTCGGAAGATATGAAAATAGAAAGGTTGACTAAGTGTAATCGTAAAAGCATAAAAATAATAAACCTGAACAGAATGGTTAAAAAATCCAGTTAGCAGCCTCTGATGCCGCTTTGATAAACAAGGATATCCTTTTGAATTTGTAAGATAAGCCTGCGATGCAAAAATCAAACGGTGACCTGAGTTTTCATTGCCTGCATCAACATTAATTTGTTAGATCAGAAATTTGTGATTACATTGGTTTGCAGAATAGCAGCCTTTACAGGCTCCCCAAACCACCGCCCTAATGAGTTTATTGATGGCAGTGTGCTCCTGGTAAAAGAATGAATCTTTGTGAATACCAAAACTATAGATTAAAATAATTAAATAGTTTCGAAAGTACTGGAATGGGCAGGTATGACACTTACGAAATATCAAGTGCCACACATAGTTGGCTACTATGGTCACATAGCAATCTGAACGAATTCCATAATTCCCACGAGTCTACTATTTCACTCTGAAGTTAAAGAAAACAAATAAACATGTGCATTATATATAATGCTAAAATACTTCAACACCATGTTCCAGGCACACTCAATTGTCAAAAAATTACCATGTGGTTGTTATTCTTTATTTTATCAAGATCGTCATCCATAGGCTCGGACTTCTCCAGAGGCAACCTAAGCCATAACTTGAGAAAGAAGCAGAAGAAAAAATATCATTCAGATATAAGCATATCTAGAACATAGATAAAACTGACAGAATGAGGGATGGGAGATGGAGGGCATACATGCATATTGGTCAGGCCTTGCAAAATTTGATTCACAACTCTGGCATAATTGCCACAAAAAGATGTCCGGGGGGCAGGAAGAACACATGCCTGCAAGGACGTGCACCAAAATTTATTTTTTTTTCTTCAAAAAGAACAATGCTGCATAAGACAGTCAAGCTAACAAAGTTTTCAGCTACCATCAAAATCCTAAGATTTTGTATTGGAATGGAATTTCCTTGTTTCTAGAGCTTGCGAGATGATGAAAAACTGAGATGATTCACACACACAAAATTACCGGAGAAGAATTCTTATGCTATGTCAAATAGAATTTCGAATTCCAGGGCAACCCACAGGTTATCTGGAACTAGAATCCCAGGCTCACCGGGACAAACTGACTGCAGTGGGAATATTCCACTGTGAGCTGTTTTTACTCGTAACGGAATACAATTGTCAATTGAATGCTCTTGGAAGTTGAAAACTGTAAAGATTGTGAGGGGGATTTCAAATGTGAACAGACCGGCAGCCAACGGTTTCCGGCTCCCGGCAAAGTTAGAAAGTTTTGTCCTTACACCAGAATGGTTTTCAAATCCTAAAGGCAATGTATTGTCCAATTTAAGTCTTCAATTTCGCAACAATCAGCGGTACGTTCCAAACTAACGGGTGAATGGATAATGAACGGTGCAATGAGACCACTGGACCTGCAGCGAGACGTGAGACGCCCACGCGATCTCCTGCTTCAGCGTGAGCTCGGAGTCCAGGCGGAGCCGCTCGTCCTCCGCGTCCAAATCGATCCACTCGCTGATCTTCCCGACGACGTGGTTGCTCCACTGGGCCGGGCCGAGGACGAGGTCCGACGCCGACACGGGCAGGACGGCGCCGGGCGCCGGCCGGTAGTTCGGGTCAACCTGCGGCGCGCAGCAGAGCAGAGCATATCAGAGGAGGGGACGTCGAAGAAGGCATACGGCGGCAAAAGAGCGGTGGTGTGCCCACCAGAGGAGCGAGGATGAAGTCGAAGCCGGAGGAGATGGAGTGGCTGAGGACGGCGGGGAGGCCCTCGCCGGCGGGGAAGTCGAGCACCTCCACCCCGCAGTAGCGGGAGTCGCTCTTGTCCCCTGGGCGCTGCCCCAGCGGCATCTCCGCCAGACGGATGTAAACGGCGCTTCTCCGCCGTACGATGCTGGTTGCTGGTGGCCGCCCGCCGCCGGGGAAGGACGGATTAGAGAAGGCGTTGGTGCGGCTAGGGTTTAGGGGTTTGGGCGGCGAGCGGGGAGCAGGGGGCTTTTCAGGCTTTGCCCGTTTAGCGGCTGCTGCTGATTACTCTTGGCTCGGTTTTTTTTTCCCCTTTCTTTGGCGCTTTTGCTGCTGGATGGCTTACTGACATGTGGGCCCCGCTACATTTGTAAGAGTAGAAATCATCGTGTCCAACTCCCATAAACTCTATTGCCAAAAATAATTATGTATAGTATAATTAATATTTTTTATTTATAAATTGCAAATCGTTCTGTCTTTTTTAATTATGTAGTTTTTTCACTATATGTAACTAAATATAAAATACTGATGTGTAATAAAATTATCGACAACTTGATGAAATGAAAAATGTACTTATAAAAAGAAGTGCACGAGTATTGACATATACTCCCTCCATCCTAAATTGTAAGTCATTCCAAGAATCTTGGAGAGTCAAAGTATTTTCATATTTGACCAAAATTATAGAGTAAAATACTAAGATTTGTAATATAAAGTGAGTATACTATGAAAATATAATTAAGAAAGAATCTAATGATACTTGGTTAGTACCATAATAATTATTATTTTATAATATAAATTTGGTCAAACTTAAAAAAATTGACTCTCCAAGATTCTTGGAATGACTTATAATTTGGAATGGAGGGAGTATATTGTTTGAGTTGTCTCCTAATAACCGTGTCATTTGTGCATAGATGAAGATAATAGCATAAATCGTATAGTGACAATAGACTGTAAAATTGTGCACAGAAGAGTCTCATAGTCTTATATTTTTAGGTTAGAGGTAGTTGCTTCACAAGGCACTAGACTCTCCTTTCCATATTGGATTAGAATGTATTTGGTAGGGGTTTAGATTCTCATAAAAACATTTAAGATCCAAAATCTCTTAAAAAAGTTTCAAGTGGTGAATTAGAATATTTTTATGGGATTGTTTGACTAGTAGGCTAGATTATGATTTAAAAAGAATATTTTTCATAAAAGAGTACATATAAATAAAAATATGCTTCATGTAGGCGAAGATTAACTTAAATACTATAACATATTTTAACGTGTTAACTAAAAATATGGTGTCTAGTTCACAAAAGAGACAAGAAACAAAATCGGTGGAAAACTGCTCCTAAACTGTTTGCATGCATAGGCACATGCCATGCGTTTTTAGACACAAATATTTTACTTCTTTCCCGTTTGGCAATGATTCTAGGGCTTCTGGCTAGAACCCGAAGCATTTTTTATTGCCAAACAGTCCTTAGATGACTATGGAATATGTAGCTTGTGCTAGCTAACAGTGAGACATCTCAAGATCTATCAGCTTAGTCTTAGCCTTTCAGAAGTGCTCATAAGGATATGATGCAGTGCGTGCATTCATAAGAGAGTATATGTGTATATATCAATGTTTAAGTATATACTGTGATTCACAACAAAAATATATCTGCCCATATATATGGGGTTCAACGGTTCCTGATTTCTCCCTTGTAGTAGAAAAACAACAAGATATCATCCTTTGTATATTTTGGGTCAACAATATGCGATTTAGTTGGTCACATGTTTTGTAATAGGGTTAAGTATCTTATCTTTATACTTTATGAGTTGTTTGTTCTATGTTTATATCCATATGATGTTGGCAGATAAGAAGTTAGACTATTTTAGAAATATTTAGCAATTTATTTTGTACCTATTGTTTCATTTGGTTTTTATTTTTTAGTTTGGTTTTGTTTATATATGTTATTAGGGTTATAATAATGACCGCGCGTATGATAACACAGGTGAGGAACACATGATCTGATGTTTTTATGAAGGAATGGTCAATATTCCAAGGGCATACAAATCATGTTGATGTGATAGTTCTTGTCCTAACATAGAAGGGAAAGAGTGTAACATGTTTGGTTAATATAGAGAGTTCGATTGTCATTATTACGCTCATGTGCTCATGAGAAATTCGCTTAAATTTGCTTGGTATAAACAACCCCTTCATGGTACTCAATGTATTATCACTACAAGCTTTTAGCCTGTTTCTAATTGGTAGACACATCCCGTAGCATCCTACATGAATTAAAATTATTGATGGAAGAATTAGTGTTGTGGAACCATATAGATCTATGAAAAGAAAACAATAAAGTATTTTGAACCCAACAACACTCATCAAACTTGAGTCCAGTTAGGCCCAACCTAACCAATTTTAATATAGCTAAGCTCATTTACACCAAAAACCATGTTAATCTAACCTACCACTCTGGCGGAGATAAAAGATATATAGATCCTTTTGTGGAGCAATTAGTTGTTGTGTTTTGTTATTTATCTTTAGATGCAATTCATTCAAAGAATCATCTAGTATATGTGCAAATATAGGTGATACAACATGGCTGGATATTTCAATCATTGATCATCTCATATTTGAAACATATTTTTGTTTAGGATTTCGCTTTCGTGTTGACTTACTGTTGCAAAAGTGAAGTGAAACTGTGTATAGATCAATAAGAAACCAACTATGCATGAAAGTATATTACAAGTTGGTATTTTATATATAATTAAGTTACAACTTATACAAGTTAAAGTCACAAAAATATGTCACATTTATATTGATCTAGTCTCTATCCAACCTTTTAGAGTAACTTTTTACACACGCCACTACCCCACCACACTGCTTGCTACATTGTAGGTGTTGATGAACCTCTACCTCTTACCCGCCCTCTATCCGTCTCTCCTTTTTCTATTTGTGCATTGCCTCCTTGTCATCAACTAGTGTTGATCTAGTTGCCGCCACTACATGAGTTGTGACCCTATACTATTAGTAACTTCCCACAAACCCTTGATCTCGATGTCATCCATGCTTCAATCCCTAGCATATGTTGTTGCCTTGCCTAGATACAACAACATCATTGTCGAAGGAATCATTGCCCTCCACCGTCATATGTCTTTCCATCCGGTCAATAAAAAAGTTTGTTGTTTCCTTTGCCTTAGTCACTCCATCCAATACTTGCCATGACCATCAAGCTGGCGAGCTCATGGACCATCGATCTATGAACCGCCTAATCCTGAGCCCTAACCCTTGTATGAGTTGACGTAGGTCAATGGATATAGAGGAGGAGCAACCTTGCAAAGGTGATAGTTTTGGCATATTACAACATCAGAATTCTTATAAGATGTACTTGAAATACATGGGAAAAACTAATGGATATAAAGGAGGAACAACCTTGCAAAGGCGAAGATAGAATGCTAACTTCAAGCAAAGAAGAGACATGAAGTTTATACGTAGAAAAGACACATGGAAAAATTAGGTGATTGGGTACAAACTACAACATGTAAAGACATATGTTAACTTCCTTGTCACCAACAACCAAATATGATGTCTTGTGGATAGACGTGAACGAAAGTCGCATAGGGTCTGCAAAAAGCATGGTTAAATTTAGACCTAGGTTCTCGGTGGGCAAGTTTGGGCACGTCATTTTGGATTAGGTCTTGGCTTGACCGGAGGCCACCCACAAGTTTTTAGTACGAAAATGAACATAATTAATATTTTGTCTTAGGCTTGAGCTAAGAGTACTTTTACATGTGATATTTTTTGCACGGCCAAGCCAAGCCCATCGTTCTTCTTTCTCTTGCCGAGGGGATTGTATTTAGTTATCTACAACTTTTCTTTTTCTCTATTTTCCCATCATATTTTCCTCCAGCTAAAACAATGACTCACGCTCCTACTATTTTTTTTTTAAAAAAAATCACCATTTTTTGCAATACAACTTTGGCCTCTGTGGAAGAGCCCCATGAACCAACAAAATATCTGTTGCGCTACCTAAGCTCATTGATTCATCTCCTAGCATCCCAAACAGGCAAACATTCCGTAACGTCCCGCCTCCACGAGGCGGGGCCCGCTTACATCTGGCAGCTTTTCTAGTCTTTTCTGCACACTTTGTCCTCACTCGTGCGCACCCGAGAAGTACTTCCCGGTCGGTCACCCATCCCTAAATTTCTCCAGGCCAAGCACGTTTAACTTTAGAGTTCTTTGGAGATGGGCTTCCAGAAAAGAAGTTGCTATGAGTCTCCTATTAATCCTATTAAGCCCTGGGGGCCCAGGGCTTAATAGGAGTAATAGGAGACTCATACCAACAAGTTGCAACTTCTTTTCCGGAAGTCCATCTCCAAAGAACTCTAAAGTTAAGCGTGCGCGAGTGAGGACAAAGTGTGCAAAAAAAACAAAGTGTTGCCCTGTGGGGACTGACTATGTCCTAGAAAAGCTGACTGACGTAAGCGGGTCCGGCCTCGTAGAGGCGGGGAACACCGTTACACCAACTATCAACACTACCAACGTAAGCGGGTCCGGCCTCGTAGAGGCGGGGAACACCGTTACACCAACTATCAACACTACCAAAACACGAACCCTTTTTTTTTTAAAAAAAAAACCGCTGCGCATCATCCTCTCCGTCACTGTCCTCTGGGCCCTTGATTCAAGCGTCCTCAGCGTGGGTCCCGCGTCGAGCGTGGCCAGCCCTTCGGCCCATGCTGCTAACGTGGAGCCAACGAGGCGACGTACCAACGGGTTACTGTCACCATCACTGCACTGCTGTCCTCACCCCTTCTTTGCTTGCCACTCCTAATTGGTTTGCTGACAGAGTTTAGCAAAACGTCTGCTTTATTATTTTAATGGTCCCAGAACCAAATGTGAGCTGTAGCAAAGAGACAAGCAAAAGAAGTATAATAAAAAAAACCGACAGCAGCAGCGGCATGTGTGAACAAAAACATTGTAGGCTTTTTAGGATGCAGTGGGCGGATCACCGATGCGATTTTGAGAGCTTTTTTTTAAAGCGGAGTGGAGAATATTGCTATGCTACCCTTTTCTTTTAGTACTTTTATTATTATCTTTTTCGTGGGCTTTTAAATCCATCATTCTCTCTTTCTGCACGACACAGAACAGCGGAAATATCTTTGGTTTGGCATGGTCAGTGAGGAATCTTTTTTCCTTTTCCATTTATTTAAGTCCTGCAGAGCATCATTATCTTCTCCTCAATCTTAGTCTGTCACAGACTCACAGTGTCACTCATCACTCTGTGCTGTCACTCTGTGCTGATGACAATTTATCAGCAGCTCCTGAGGCTCTCGGAGGTGAAAGGTGACAATTTCACTAGTATGCTAGAGTAGATCAAACAACTTTCTGTGCAATCCTTGGCTCAAAATCAAATCCTTTTCTTGCTATCTTTTTCAACCTTTCAAATCAACCAAGAAAGCTCATCCAGTTTATCCCCACTGCCTGTTTCGGGGGATCGCCTATTTTGGAGCCATCTTTTATTGCTACTACGCTATCTACACCTTGCTGTCCTCGTCAGCCAAATTTACTCACACCTGAGGGCTTGCATGCCATCAATGCTCCCCTGACTGAGGTGTTTATCATGTGAGCGTCTGCATTTTGCAATCACAGGAAATCCCCTCTCATGGTCCACTGTAGGTGGAGTTCATTTATTCCCAAATATTCGAGCTTTGGCTTTTGGGGGCTCTAAATAGTTCAAAAATTCTCAAGTTGTTGGGAAAATCTGGCTGGCCTCTTAGAGCTTTTATATAGCCCTTGCTCCTCTTTCCAGCAGAGATTTCAACTTTTCTTCCCCCTGAGGTTTCGTGAGCTCAAGAAAAAGATTTCTGAAACTGTTCTTGGAGGTTTGCTCTCGCCAGTTTCCACTATCCCTACTTTATCTGTCCGGCTCCAAGATCTGAACTTGGGGAGTTCTTGGTGCAGAGCAGAGCAATCCAGCAAAATCGCCCGGCGATTTGGAGCTGGAATAATCCTTCCATGGATTCCCGGTCCGGCCATGGAGCGGCGGTGGCGGCCGTGGTGTTGGTTTCTTGGCTGTGCTTCGCGGCGGCCGGCGTTGGTGCGATAGGGGCGAACTGGGGCACGCAGGCGAGCCACCCGCTGCCGCCGGAAACGGTGGTGCGGATGCTCAAGGACAATGGGTTCCAGAAGGTCAAGCTGTTCGACGCCGAGGAGGGCACCATGAACGCCCTCAGGAAGAGCGGGCTGGAGGTGATGGTCGGCATCCCCAACGACTTGCTGTTGACGATGGCAACCAGCATGAAGGCCGCAGAGAAGTGGGTCGACACCAACGTCTCCAGCTACCTCAACGATGGTGTCAGCATCAGGTATTTGCTTCTCTGTCAGTGTTGCTTCTGATTACCGTTGATGCTTGGTAGCTAGTGTTAATTGTACTGTGGAATCTCAGTTCTGATGATCTAGGATGAGCTGTGAGCCTAGAGTATTGGGGAAATAGTATGATTTGCATGCTATCCTCGCTTGTCTTGATTGATGGCTAATGATTGAAGCTCATATCTGGTTAAATGCTTGACTTGGAAAGCAATTATACACTTATACATCATTCTCCGTACACGACAAGCGGTCGACATTCTCCGTGCCTCATTTAGTACATTTGTGCACATGTTGTAGTTCGGATATAACGGTTGCCGTTTCTGATTGCACATGTTGTGCTTTGCATGCCTGCTTGGGTGCTTCTGTCGTTGTTTGTATGCGAGAAACGGCTGGCGTATTTGTTCCATCCCCAAATTGGGAGTTGTGTGTTTCATTAACCTGTGCATGCACCACCAAATCAATGCCTTCACCGGTCTGAAGAATCTACTTCTCTGTTATACTTGTAAATCACGCTTCTTTTTGTTAGAGGAAAAAACATATTTCTTTGTTATATGGAAGTCTGAAAGGTTTTGTATGTTTTCACCGAGCACTGCAGCTGTAGTTGCGCTTGGCTGCACTAGGAATCATGTCACCATGACAAGATTTATGAGTTAAGTTTTGAATAAAGATTTTAACTGTCAAAGTGCCAATCATTTTTTTACTGCTAGGTTTTAGATGTTCCTTTTGTCTCTCAGAAAAATATTTTTTTTGTTTGAAAGGAGCTCAGTGAAATGAACCGGATCCATGAAGACACTCAGGAGCATTCAGTGACTTCTGAATATGCTTTAAAGCGGTGGACCGTACACCGGACGAAATACATCCATTTTGGCTGATCCTATTTATTTGTGTTCCTTTTGAATGGAGCATAGTTGTCCCCACTTGCAATGGCGGAGCTTTGTTGGGGCCAAAGGTGGCCATGGCACTCCCTGCCATTATAAATTACCTTAAGTAGATACTAAGCCTCACCTCCTACATGCTAGCAAAAACACTAAACAAAGTGAGTTTTAGGCTTAGTTTTTAAACTTGGCTCGCTCTGGAATTTTGACCAAGCTGCGCCACTGCCCACTTGTATAATTTAGTTAATTTACCTCAAGCCTTTATCGTGTCACTACTTTATGCCTCTTATTTCTTTTCGCATGTGGAATACTGATAGGCGGATGACCTATTCACATGGTACTATTATAGAAGTTGGAAGGTTCAGTTTTTCAAAGAAATTTTGAACACCATGTCCAGTTATAGAAGGAAAAATCAATTTTTAAATGAACATAGCTGATTTTTTTTAGTGTCAAGAGTATATGGAACCATCTGTACCTCACTTTGTGTAGCAAATTAATCTTAACTAGATATCATTTGTTGCCCTTCTCTATATTTATTTATAAATTATTGTTCGCACATGCATCCACCATTTGACTATCAAACTGCCAATGCCTTTTAAAATACATAGACCTAAGTAGCATGTGCCTTGAAAAAATTCTATGCATCTGCAGAGCTTTATTTTTCTTAATCACTAAGACAGTAAGCAGAACATGCAATAGCTGCAATGGTCACCTCCTTATTTCTTACCTTCTGTGACGGATAGCTTATCAATTCATTGATACTCTTTTCCAGCAGTTACGGAGAACAGACATGTACCAAGCTTCATATCTTGTATTTTGAGCCTCCATATACACATCTTGTTCTGGCAATGCTGTTTTAACACTTTCGTTGCGTGAAGTTCTGCCATGTTTGTTAAGTACTCCCTTGCAATTTTATGTAACACTGTACCAGTGAAACTTTCTTTTAATCTGAATAGGCATCTTTAGTTTTTACCCCTAATGTTCACTGCCTGCTTTATGAGTTGTGGGAATATGCACCAGCATGGCATTTGAACTACTTGGCACTTGCATGTATGGCATGACACTTCCATTTGCACATCATGTACCAAATGGAAGATGAATATTCAAGATAGTACTTTGCTTCATGTTCTGAATTTCTGTGTTGTTGATGTTAACTCAATCAACCATCTACATGATGCTGTGGCCTCACCTCTTTATTTGCCCTATTGCATTTGTTAGGTATGTCGCAGTTGGGAATGAGCCTTTCTTGGAGACATACAATGGAACCTTTCTGCAAACAACTTTTCCTGCCATCAGAAACATACAAGGTGCACTTATAAAAGCCGGTTTGGGCAATCAAGTCAAAGTCACGTGCCCTCTCAACGCTGATGTCTATAGCTCGTCAACCTCCAAGCCTTCTGATGGGGACTTCCGCACAGATATTCATGATCTGATGCTCACTATAGTAAAATTTCTGAGCGACAATGGTGGAGCTTTCACTGTCAACATATACCCTTTCATAAGCCTCTACATTGATCCAAACTTCCCTGTGGACTATGCCTTCTTCGAGGGGGCCTCATCGCCCATCGTTGATGGCTCCTTCACTTATACTAACATGTTCGACGCGAACCATGACACACTTATATGGGCTCTGAAAAAGAATGGTTTTGAAAACCTCCCAGTCATTGTTGGGGAGATTGGATGGCCGACTGACGGGGACAGGAACGCCAATGCTCAGCTGGCTCAGCGCTTCAACCAAGGCTTCATGACCCATATTGCTTCTGGGCGAGGAACACCAATGCGGCCTGGACCTGTTGATGCTTACTTGTTCAGTCTAATCGACGAGGATGAGAAGAGCATACAGCCAGGAAATTTCGAGCGGCACTGGGGGATCTTTACTTATGATGGCCTGCCAAAGTACCAGCTGAATCTCGGGACATCAAATTCAGGCGGTCTTGTGAGAGCAAGGGGTGTGAAGTACCTTGAAAAGAAGTGGTGTGTACTGAAGCCTTCTGTGAACCTCAATGACCCAAAGCTTGCAGACAACGTGAACTATGCATGTTCCATGGCAGATTGCACCAGCCTTGGTTACAAGACATCATGTGGTATGCTGGACACGCGAGGCAACATCTCATATGCATTCAACAACTACTTCCAGAAGAATGACCAAGATGATGTGGCCTGTGGGTTCCAGAATCTTGCAACAACCACAGGCCAAGACCCAAGCACTGGGACATGCAGGTTCGGGATCATGATCGAGGTTGACTCCGCCTTCTCATGGAGGCTTCAGGGGCATGGAAGCAACCTCCTCTTGATCCTCCTGCTTGTGCTTCTCCAGCTATTCCTGTCTTTCTCTTAGATGCAGGTTTCGCGAGAGATGACAATGAGAGCATAAAAAATCTGACAGCTTGAGGATATTAGATGTATGTTGTCAGTATCATTCATTTAGAAACTCTTTCCTCTATAACCCTTTTTCTTCTCTTTGGCAAGGAAACCGCAGACTGCGGTTTCAGGCATGCTTGATTATTGTTAGGGTTAGCTTTGATTCATCAGTTCCCTTGTGATAGCAATGAATGATGCATTGAGCCATCCACTGGCTAGCAGGGTGTGGGCACTGCTATTGAACCTCTGCAGCTTCGGAGTTCAGGTTTCTCAGCAAGTCAACAGCATATTTGTGATCCATCTTCCATCACGCGTCGTAATCTTCAGAAGCTTTCATGACCAGAAAAGAGTTTGGTTCTGCTTCAGCATGGAATCAACATGGATGGTAATTCTGTTCAGCGCTTCACACATGTTTTCGCATGCATTCTTTTTGGGTGAAGTCTGAAGTGTGATATGGTCACTCAAATTGGCAAACTGGGCCACAAAGCATTACCAGGTCAGAGACAGTTCAGATCTGGGGTAGTAGTGTTACTGCTCCTTGAATGACCAGGAACAGGGAAACACCCAGATTTCATGGTGTCCAAGGTTACAGGTCGGAACCCTTTGCTGAATCATTATTAATAACAAAAATGCAGGGCCAGGAGCATCTCGTACGTCAAGAAGTCAATTTGCAGTACACGTTACATGCGCAAGTGGCCTCATGCCACCAACATTGAAAGCAAACCGTCCTTTTGTCCAAGATTCTAAGCACACATGGTAGATCCTAAAGTTTCTGCAACCTTTTCTTATTCAGTCTAGACCAAGGATACAGTGAGCCATCCGGATAGCTGGGATTCATCCAAATCTAAATTTCAAAAATTTGATTCAAAACTTGAAACAAAAATCTATTTCTAAAAAGGAAAAATCTCCCAAACAATTCTAACCTCAAATGCATATTACGATAACAAAGTATTGAAATGAAGCTGTCAAACTCAACCAGTTGTTCACCTTCACCTGGGGCGCTGCGACCCCGCCCTGGAGGCTCGCCACGCCCGTGGGCTGCAACTTGTCATGTTTGCGCACCTGGCCTAAGTTTACAGCCCGACCAGCACGGGATTTAAAGCAGCCATAGCTAGGTCCCAGAAATGAGATTTTCCTTCGTTTCTCCGCGGCCATGCTCGCTACGGCGCTCACGCGGCTCGCAGCAGTCCACAACAGTACAACACCGATAGAATCACCTCCGCCCCTTCCTCATACCCCGTGTGTGCCTCGACTCCGTCGCTCCTCCACGACGGCGATGGCGGCGTCGCCTCCCCGTCCCCCGCGCATAGCTCTCCGTCGAAGGCGGGCACGACCAAGGCGGGCAGGACTCCGGTGGCGGGGGGTGAAAGGTCCAAATGGCTAGAGAGGGGGGGGGGGTGAATATCCTATTTAAATTTTCTACAAACTTTACTAAACAGTGTGTTAGTAAAACAAATGGCGAAGCAATTTTAGCACTAGCTCAACTAAGCTATGCAAGCCACCTATACAAACTAGTACAAGGCTAAAAACTAAATCACAACAACAAGAGAAGGCTACACAACAACTCTACTCTAAACAAGAACTAAGCTATACAAGCTAAACAACTAGCAAGATAAGCAAGTATGTAAAGGAGTGGAGAGTGATTGTTATACCGATGTTGTAGAGTAGATATATAATCAATCAATCAATCAATCACAAGAGAATCCTCGGCAAGAGATGACATAAGATTTTTTACCAAGGTTCACTTGCTTTCCGGCAAGCTAGTCCTCGTTGTGGTGATACATCCACTTGATGGATCACGAGCTAATTAGCAATCCGAAGCCAAACCCTCAGCGGGTGCCGCACATCTACTCACAAGATGGGGATACTCTAAGCCACGAGCAATCCACTAGAGTAGCCAATTGCGATCTCCCGTGGGGAAGGCTCAAGAACCCCTCACAAATCACTTGGTGAGGCTCGAAACAATCTCCAATCACAAGCTCAACACCTCCGCTGCTCGAAGCCGTCTAGGGTGTCGGGAAACACCCATGAGTAACAAGAAATCCACAGCAAACTCAATGATCAAGTGTCACTAGATGCAACTCTCAATACAATGCACTTGAATCTCACTCAATCTCACTAAGATCAGCAATCAAGCAAGGAGATGAGTGGAGAAAGTGTTCTCTAGCTCAATGTATGCCTCAAGTAATCAAATGTGCAAGAGAGAGCCTCCCAAAACCGGCTACCTTCTATTTATAAGCTCCTCAAAGAGATAGAGTCGTTGGCTCTGTCACTGGGCTGAAATCGAGGGCACCAGACGCTCAGCAGGGAACCACCGGACGCTCGACCCTCTGCGTCTGGTGCTCTTAAGTTAGCCGCATGTCCAAATTTGAATCTCGTGCGTCAAACTCTAACGGTCACATGTGGACCACCGGACGCGACGAAGTGAGCACCGGATGCGTTCGGTACCCACCGGTCTCGTACGCAGAGAATTTGTCAAACTCAAGACCTTATCGGACTCGGAGCACTAGACTCATGCGCAGAGAGGTCTGCAAAACATCCGTGCACCAGACTCACACCACCGGTCGCACTCAGAGCGTCCGGTGCTCTCAGCCAGCAACACCTGAAGAAGCCAGGCAGCACCGGACGCGCCAACAGGAAACACCCTGTGTCCGGTGCAGTGCGTCCGATGCTTAACCCTAGTAGAGCTAGGCAGTGACAGCACACTGGACGCCAAGGTCAGCGTCTAGTGCCTCCGAGCACTAGGTCCGATGCCCGTGACTTCTCCAAAATTTCCCACCGGCGCAATAGAAAATATACACTTTTTTTTCTCAAAAGCGCCGAATCCCGCCTCGCAAGCTCGGTGGGAGGGAGAGAGGAACCCAAACCCCTCTCAACCCTAGGAACTCTACCTCCTTTGTAAATGTGATAATACTAACAAGTGTCCACCACCAAAGTGCATGTGTGTTATCTTTTCACAAACATTTTCATCAAAGGAGTTAAGTTAGCACTTTACCGGATCCTAATGCATATGCTCAAGATGTGGACCTAGTAGCACTTGATTAGAGAGATGACCGTGATTTCCCCTCTTGATAGTCAGCTATCTATCCTAAATCCGGTCAATCACTTCTCTACTCAACTTAGATCGGCAAAAGTAAAGCCCTATGTTTATACCTTTGCTTTGATCACTTTACTTCTCATCTATCACCATGATCTCTACTTCATGCTTCATCCCTTTGTGATCATCTGGCCACCTTTTCATGCCACCATGCACCTTCATCACATGTGTTGCTATGCCTAACTCAAATCATTTAAACACAAGACATTAGCAACTTGGTGTCATTAATTACCAAAACCAAATTTGGGCTTTCAACGGGGTTGGCGCATGCGGCAACAGAGTGGCGGGCGAGATCTTGCGGCGGGCAGCGCGTCCTCGTCCATCCACCCGGTCACCACGCTCGACCCTCCTCCTTCCTCATCTCCCCCGCACCGCCGCCGCCACCATGCCTGCAGGCACCCTACCTTGGCGCGCTTTTCTTGCTCCTGCAGATGTGGCGTGAGCTCCAGCACCGTCGCGCCGACGCCCTCGAGCTGGGCAACTGCCATGGCCGCTGTGCAGTAAGTCACCCGCTGCTGCTTTGGGCGCGCACGCGCGCTCTGGCGTTGCCGCCTCAGGCGCATGAATGGCAGCTCCGCCGTTGTGCCGCCCGCGGCCCCATCCCCATCTTGTCCTCGTCGTCGTGGTGGCAGAGCAGGTGAGGGCGAAAGTGGAGGAAGGCGTGGCTAGCTCCGTGCTCAGCGAAGGGAGCTCGGGGCGGAGCAGGACGAGGCCGGCACGATGTTGAGGTGGTGCAGAGGTGGCTGGGAGCTCGCCGGTGGCCATGGCCGTGGTGGAGTAGGACAGGTGCTCGATGAAATGCCGATGAGGATAGAATGTTGACTATGTGGTGGTAAGCCTACCAAATGTGAGTGCAGAGTAACCATATCCTCAGTTAGGCTGAAGGCAAACATAATCTTATTGGAGCCAGACCCGTTTCGTGCATGGACACAAACATGAGCAGTTGCACCACTTGGACCAGGGGCTTTGCCAGGCCTGGGCCAGTTGAGAAGGCTAGGCCGGCCAGGTACAGGGGTGTCGTGTAAAAAGTAACTAATTGTACAGTTTGCGTGTAATTTACAAAATGAATCTTTTGAGCCTAGTTAATTCATGGTTGGACAATAATTATCATACAAACAAAAATATTACATTACCCAAAATCAAAAAAATTTGCCAACTAAATAAGGCCCACGAAAAGTTTATCGATACTGTAGTATTTTCATTTTTATTTGATAATTATTGTCTAATTATGGACACTAGGTTAAAAAGATCCGTGTCCCAAATTACATGTAAATTGTGTGATTAATTATTCTTTTATCTATATTTAATACTCTATATATGTGTCGCAAGATTCGACGAAAAATCTTGAAAATTTCTGGTTTTTGAACTAAGGCCTTGTTTAGTTCGCAAAAATTTTCAAGATTTCCCGTCACATCGAATCTTTGGTCGCATGCATGGAGCATTAAATATAGATAAAAATAAAAACTAATTACACAGTTTATCTGTAATTTGTGAGA